>Ga0209753_1000127_pt1 | contig 27698 bp, 19 predicted proteins | sample METZYME_3_550m_FD_187550 | JGI IMG/M metagenome (GOLD analysis project Ga0209753, IMG submission 187550) | Marine microbial communities from oxygen minimum zone in mesopelagic equatorial Pacific - METZYME_3_550m (SPAdes) (version 2) | ecosystem: Environmental > Aquatic > Marine > Oceanic... | reverse complement strand
CAGGCTTGTCTTTGACGTCAAAAGTTTTGCATCCGCTCAGCACTGACATCAGAGCTAAGATACTGACTGTAAATCTGAGTAATGAAAATGATGGATAATTTCGAGTCGGTCTTTTTTGCATGTCAAATATGTTATTGGCAAAAAGTTTTATGTTTCACTAAACCACCATACTGACCGGCAAATTAAACACAAGCGTTTAAGATTACAACTTGTTATTTCAATTGATAGACAATAGAATTTACAGTTTGAATTTTACCTATAAAGAAAAGGATTTGAACCAATGTTGAGTGAAGAAATCAGTACGAGGATTGATGGTCTAACTCAGAGGCTGGGCGACTTAGAAGGGTTTCTTTGAAATCACCACTAAACGAAATCAATTGCAGGAATTGGAAGGAGAAACATCACACGACAGTTTCTGGGAGTTAGCGCAAGGAGAACGGACCGCTCACTTGAAGCAGGTTTCACGCTTGAGTGACTCCATTCAGGATTGGGAAACATTGGACTCCCTGCATGAAGATTTGAAAGCAGCTGCAGAATTGTATCGAGAAGAAGACGATGCTGAACTGCTGAAAGAGATTCTAGATTCTTGTGAAAAACTTGACAAAGATCTGGATTCCCTGGAGATAACAGGTTTGTTTAACGGTGAAGAAGACGACAGAAATGCCATAGTCTCGATACATCCTGGAGCAGGAGGAACAGAATCCACAGACTGGGCCTCAATGCTCTATGAAATGTACCGCAAATGGATCTCAGAGGAAGGTTTTAAGTTTCAGCTTCTGGACTATCTGCCCGGAGATGAGGCAGGAATTAAGTCAGTAACTTTTTCTGTTTCAGGACCCTATGCATATGGAAAATTAAAAGCGGAAATTGGTGTTCATCGACTGGTACGTATTTCACCTTTTGATTCACAAAAACGCCGACACACTTCGTTTGCATCTGTTTTTGTTTATGCTGAAATTGATGAGGATGTTGAAGTTGAAATCCTGACCGATGATATTCGTGTGGACACATACCGTGCCAGTGGTGCAGGAGGTCAGCATGTTAACACTACCGACTCTGCTGTCCGGATAACACACATTCCCAGCGGAATTGTGGTGCAATGTCAAAATGAGCGTTCTCAGCATAAAAACAAAGCCACTGCAATGAAAATGCTCAAGGCTCAGCTTTTTGATTTACAGCAAAAAGAGTTGAACAAAGAAAAAGATTTGCAGAGCAGCAAAAAACAGGAAAATGCCTGGGGCAGTCAAATCAGGAGTTACGTTTTGCACCCATATCAAATGGTCAAGGATCACCGGACAAACCGGGAAGCAGGCAATACTCAAGCAGTTTTAAACGGTGACATAAACGCTTTTATCAAGGCAGCATTATCGCAAAAAGTTTGTTAATTCAACAATGTTTTGTGCTGTCCAGCTAATTTTCACTGATAAAAACGGATAGTTTTATCTGTTTTAATCCACACATATCTGTTGCTAAAAACCAATAACCTTCAACCAACAACCAAAATATGGCTTCATTTGATATTGTCTGCGAAGTTGACATCCAAGAAGTGACCAATGCAGTTGATCAGGCACGGAGGGAGATTAACAATCGTTATGATTTCCGTGGTTCAAACTGTGAAATTAACTTGGACAAAGAAAAACCGTCTTTATTGATCACTGCCGATGATGAGCTGAAAATGCAGACTACGATCGATATTTTGCTGACCAAATTGATCAAACGTTCTGTGCCTGTCAAATCACTTATTTATGGAAAAACGGAGCCCAGCGGCAGAGTGCAGAAGAAAGAAATCTCTATTCAGCAGGGCTTGTCCAAGGAGCAGTGTAAAAAAATCAATCAATTTATCAAGTCAATCAAAGTTAAAGTTCAACCGCAAACTCAAAGCGATTCCGTACGCGTAGCCAGCAAAAAAAAGGATGACCTGCAAACAGTGATGCAGGCAATCAAGGGAGAGGATTTTGACTTTGACGTACAATTCACGAATTACCGTTAAACATTGTACATTTAAACACCACATATTTTATATCCACCTGATCCTTAGGTGTTTCGTGGTTCCGTGTGGAGAAAAGTAGCAAATTTATTGCCTACGGAAAATTCGTATCCTGCGCTCGGAAGTAAAACCATATCGGTTCCTCGAAAATACTGATATTTGATTTTTTCCTGGCTCTAAGTTTAGTACGGTTTTAAAGGGATATTTCGAATTATTTCCCAGCTGATTTTTTGTTCCGTCACGTGTGTCATAGTTTGCAGAATAAAATACTTTTTCATCATTTAAATGTACAAACACATCACGCATATCAGCTGCATCTTTGACTTTTCCACTCAAAACCAGCGACTGCAGCGCCGTTTCTCCCTCGACAGAATTACCGTCAACGTCCTGCCACTTCAATCCGGTAAACTCCGGTGTCACAACAGGTTTTTCTGGAAGCAGATTTTTCAAATCCCATAAATGTGTAATTTTCGGAGTGCCTGATTTTGTGTCCAGCATCTCCAAGCTGATTTTTCCCAATTTCTTTACACCTGTTAAAGTCTGAAAAAGCAAAAAATCTTTTTGTTCATTATCCGGAAGCAGATTTTTTAAGACAATTTTTCCTCGATTAATTTTGAATGAACCCTCAGTCCCTCGTATTTTAAGCAATAATTCCGGCACAGGTTTTTCACCGGTATTAGCAATCTTAAAACGCAGGGCGATTGTTTCTCCGGATTGCACTTTTCCATCAGCGTTGCCATGACTACCAAGCTCTCCGTTGTCCAGCATTTTCATCACCAGCTGAAAAGAAGGTCTTCTTTTGGGCGAAAAATGCAATTGCTCGTGCACTGATTTTAGCTTCTTCAAATTGTGATCATATAGCTGAAGTTCTACTGGTTCAATTTCCTCCATCATTCCAGGGGGAATTTTAACGTCGAGGACACGTGATCCCAGCTCTTCCGGCACAAGTTTACCGATCGGAAACTCCAAGCCATCCAGCAATTCGTTATTTGCCCGTGTTACAACAATCAAACGCTGAGCGTCAATATCTCCCACATTTTTTAGTTGTACTTTCAGGCGTATAAGTTCTGCTGATATCGCTTCTGTCGACCAGGATAAATCCAGCATTTCCGCAGGTACAGATTTTAAGAATGGGTTCAGGCTCCATTCAATACCGTGTTTAGCGAGCGCTTGCTTAATTATTTCAGATTCTTTTTGATCTGCTTCCCGGGAAATTTTCTGTACAACGGAATTAATATTTTGAGGGTTCCACTTCGACAATACCAGTTTAGCTGTTTTGATAAATATATCAGCTTTCAATTTTTCTTTAATCACATTTTTATCTATTATTTCAGAATCAACATGCAGATTTGTATGTTGTAAAAGATAACGTATCCGCAGTTCGCCTGAATCCTTTACGGTTTTTTCTGCATCCAACTCTGGAAGCAACCCGAACCGTTTTTGGGCTGTGGACTGTTCATGACTCCCGGCTTCTGATACCTGACTTACAAGTTTTGGAACAGATAGAGGAATCAGCTGCAGATTTGGCATGACACCGACATCTTGGATTGAGCGTCCGGAGGGCGTCAAATATTCACCGATGGTTAGTTTCAGTCCTGATCCGTCTTTCAAATCCCACAGTGTTTGAACTGTCCCCTTACCAAAACTTTGCACACCAATCACGACTGCACGCTTATTTTGTTTCAACGCTGCAGCGACAATTTCTGAAGCCGAAGCACTTCCCCGGTTAATCAGCAAAACCAATGGAATGTTCAATAAATGCTCTGCGGCAAACAAATGTTTTGCATCATGGATTGAAGAAACGGTTGTCCCTTTGGTGCTTACGATACGTTGTTTGCCCGGCAAAAACAAATCACTGACCCGAATCGCTTGTTCCAGTAATCCTCCAGGATTATTGCGCAAATCAAGAATCAAACCGTGGATCTTGTTCAAAGCACCAAGCTTATTTATAAGTTCTTGAAATGTATCAGTTTGAAAATTCTTGATCCTTACGTATCGAACAGTTTGGTTTCCGCTTTCCAAATCAAATGTTTCAACACTTTCGACCTTAATTTCTTCACGCAAAAGTTCAAACTCTAAAGCTTTTGCCTGTCCTTTACGTAAAACGCTGAGTGTGACCGTAGTTCCAATTTCTCCCCGCAGACGGTAGAGAATTTCATCGAGAGTCATATGCTCTGTTATTTCGCCGTCAACTGCCACTATTCGGTCAAGCGGCTGTATTCCGGCAAGTGCTGCAGGACTCCCATCCATTGGTGCAATCACAGTTAATTGGTCATCATGCGTTCCTACAACCAGTCCTACTCCGGCAAATTGACCGCCGATGTTGATGTTGAACTCATTATATATTTCATGCGGCAATAAAACAGAATATGCGTCCAGCTGGTTTAAAATCCCGCGGGCAAACATCTGCTCAATTTTTAACTGAGTAAGCTGCGGTTTCATTTGCAAAAGGCGTTTCATCAAGTTTTGCAGTACAAGTTGCAAATCATACAGTCCATGTAATTCAGAAACAGGCAAGACTAAGTTTTCATTCTCAATCCTAATCTTCAAACTCAGTCCCAAACCTTTTTCCTGCAATCTGGAAACAACCCCCACTTCTGGAATCATCCGCCCTAGTTCAGACAATGCACCTTGAAGCAATTTTTCTGGATCTAGTTTTTCAGACTCAACATAATCCAACTGCAGATGCATCAGTACTTCTGCCAGCAAGGGAGCTTCCGGTCTGGAATACTTTGAAGCTAAGTGCCTCTCCCGTAAACTTTCTGAAAAACTACAGCTTGCCAAAACCAGTGGTAGTAGAATTCCGAAACACAAAAAATGCAATGTTTTCGGTTTCATTTTGTTAGGCTCAATCTAATTTCTCCTGAGGTGTTTTTTTGTAAATTACTTGTCTTAATGATTTTTCCAGCTTTTGCTTGAAAGTGCAAAGTGTCTGTGGTATTTATCACTCCACTCTAAAATTACCAATTTACAGTTTCATTAAATAGACTAAAGAATAATTTATCTATGAACATTGGTTCTCTACTTCCAAGACACGCCCGTTATCGATCGGAACATTTGGCTTTTGTGATCGGTGAGGAGCGTTTGAGTTATCGTGAAATGAACGTGCGGGTGAATCGTTTGGCAAACGCAATTCTTGCATCCGGAATTCGCAAAGGCGAAAAAATGGCAACTGTACTGCCAAATTGTGAAGAGTTGATGCTACTCTATTGGGTCGCCGCAAAAACAGGAATCGTGATTGTGCCGTCGAGTCCGTTGTTACTGGCTTCCGGACTAAAGACCTTGCTCCGGGATTCGGATACTGTCATTGTTTTCGCGGATGCGTCTTTTGCGGAAACTTTGGAAAATATCCGTGATGATCTTCCGAATATTCAAAAAGAGCGTTGGATTTTAGTAGGCGAAGGCAAAATGCGTCCCGGCTTTCAGACGTATGCAGATTTCATTTCCGAAACCTCTGAAGGAGAACCTCCGGATACAGATTTGGGCGATGATGATGTTTACAATATTATGTATTCCAGCGGAACCACAGGCGCGCCGAAAGGCATTGTTCACACGCATTATGTCCGTGCCACTTACTGTACTCATTTTGCGTCCGCCTGGCGCATGTGTCCGGAAAGTATTGTGTTGCACGCCGGAGCAATTGTTTTCAACGGGGCAATGCTCGATCTGATGCCATGGATGTATTTGGGTGCAACTTATATTTTGCACCATTCATTTGATGCCGGTGCAGTTCTGCAAACGATTGAAAAAGAAAAAGTGACGCACATAGTCATGGTTCCGGTGCAAATTATGGCCTTGCTCAATCATCCGGAATTTGATCCGAAAAAACTCTACTCGCTGGAAATGCTACAAAATGTTGGTGCACCGCTTTTGCTGGAATACAAGCATAAACTGAACGAGGTTTTACCAGGAATTTTTTATGAATTGTATGGTGTAACAGAGGGCTTCTTTTCAGTTTTAGATCGCGACGATGCCGTGAGAAAAGTGGGATCGGTCGGATCTGCTCCGCCGTTTATCGATATACGGATTTTGACTGAAAACGACGAAGAATGTGAACCGAATGAGGTTGGAGAAATTTGTGGTCGGGGGCCGATGATGATGCCCGGTTATTACAAACGTCCGGATTTAACCGAAAAAACTATTGTTGACGGATGGCTGCATTCGGGAGATTTGGGCTATATGGATGAGGACGGTTTTCTGTTTTTGGTGGACCGCGTCAAAGACATGATCATCAGCGGCGGAGTCAATGTTTATCCGAAGGACATTGAAGAGGTTATCATTCAGCATCCGGCGGTTGCGGAAGTGGCTGTACTGGGAATCCCGGATGAAAAATGGGGTGAAATTCCGATTGCCGCTGTCATTTTTCACAAGGAACAGAAAATTGCTGCAAAGGATTTGAAAATTTGGATCAATCAACGGGTGGATGCTAAATTTCAACGGGTGGCTGATGTGCAAATTCTGGAAGTTTTTCCGCGTAATATTGCCGGAAAAACACTCAAACGTGAAATGCGTGAAACCTATATTAACAATTGATTCTTTTCAATGTTGTCCATCAATCTGTTTGCAGACAGAGTTTTAAATACACGGAATGACAATCAACAAATTTGGTGTCCTTGATGGTTTTTTGGAAATTTACATTGTACATTTGCTCAATTTTATGCTATACTTTTGTCCGAAAATATAGCTGTGAGTCATTATTCTGAGGTTATTTGGACGAGAACAGATTATTTAATAATTGGGATCGCGCGCTACTTGTTTCGCTGCAACTATCCAACAGATCAAGTTCAGAGGTCGTGAGTTCGCTGGAAGAACTCTCATCTCTGGCCTATTCGCTAGGCGGAGAAGTGGCTGGGCAAATCATTCAGGCCCGCACGCAAATACATCCGGCTTATTTTTTTGGAAAAGGAAAGCTAGCTGAGATTAAAGACAAAATACGGAATGATGAGGTAGATGCTGTACTTGTAGATAATCCACTCAGTCCAAAACAAACACAAAATTTAGAAAAATTATTGGAATGCGAAGTACTGGACCGTACACAGGTAATATTAGAAATTTTTGCACAGAATGCTCGTACCAGTGAAGCAAAGTTGCAAATCGGATTGGCGCAGTCCGAATATTTGTTGCCTCGTTTAGCTGGATTGTGGAAACACCTTGACCGTGAACGTGGGGGAATTGGGGCTTCCCGTGGTACTGGCGAAAAGCAGATTGAGAAAGACAGACAGTTTTTGCGCCAACGAATCACACGTTTCAAGAGTCAGTTAAAACGTGTCGAAAAAGAACGCCACACTCAGAAACAACGACGTTCCAATTGCCTGTTGGTTAGTCTGATTGGCTACACCAATGCCGGAAAATCCACTATAATGAATGCACTTACTGATTCAGGTTTGTTAGTGGAAGATCGCTTATTTGCCACGCTTGACTCGACAACACGTCTTTTAGAAGAAGATTCTCGTCCCAAAGTTTTGCTTTCAGATACTGTTGGTTTCATCAGTAATCTACCACATGAACTGGTGGCTGCTTTTCGCTCCACATTGGCGACTGTCAAGGATGCAGATTTGTTGCTGCAAATAATTGATGCCAGCGGCAACATCGATGAACATTTGCAGACGACTGCTGAGGTGTTAGCAGATTTGGATGCTGCTAGTATCCCAATCCTTAAGGTGTTTAACAAAATAGACCTGATTTCACCTACACGTTTGCTGATGTTGGAAAAATTGTATCCTGAAGCAATTTTTGTTTCAGCTATGATCGGAGAGAAAAACAGACAGGAAAAAATCACAACTTTTGTTGAGAAATTAAGAAAACAGATTTTGCTTTTTTTTGATGAACGGATGAAGACTGTGACAATTCGTCTAGATTATCAGCACTCCCAGCAGTTAGCTAACATTTACGAATGGAGCAGGGTTGACAACATTGATTATCAGGACGAAGGTATGTTTATGACACTAACCGCAATTCCTGGAAATTTGGAGCGATTGCGTCATCACTTAGGATCAGATTTTACGGAAATGAGATAAACGGTTCAGAATTTTAAAACAGAACAACTAAGATTGAACAAATGCCAGTCCGTGTCTCAATCCTCGAAACTCACCCAGACTGACAACGGTAGACCGCTTAAACGATCAATCGTAAATTTACAAACGGCCTGCAAAATAAATAATACAAAGATGGATAAATTCATCGTGGAAGGTAGAGTTCCGCTCCACGGAAGCATCACACCTTCAGGCAACAAAAACGAGGCTCTCCCCATACTTGCTGCAACTATACTGGCGCAGGAACCAGTTATTATACATAACGTGCCAGACATTCTAGACATTACTATCATGCGTGACCTGTTGGTCAGTCTCGGAGTAGAGGTAATGAAAATTGATAAACATTCATTCCGTTTTGATCCATGTCACCTACAGTCAGCTAATCCTGATTCAGAACAAGCCTCGCGGATTCGTGGTTCGTTCCTTCTAGCCGGACCCCTTCTTGCTCGCAAAAAATCCGTTGTTCTACCTGCTCCTGGTGGTGACCGTATAGGTTTACGACCAGTTCAAACCCACATTTCTGCACTCGAAACGCTTGGTACAAACATTTCTCTAGGTAAAAATGGGTTTTATCAGATGCAGACCAATGGCTTAATAGGGACACAGATTTTTCTTGATGAGGCCAGTGTCATGGCCACAGAGAATGCAGTCATGGCTGCAGTAACAGCACAAGGTAAAACAAAGATTTATAATGCTGCTTGTGAACCACATGTTCAGGGACTTTGTCATTTTCTGGTGCTTCTGGGAGCAAAAATCGATGGTATCGGCAGCAATTTGCTTAACATTGATGGAGTGTCCGGATTAAGTGGAGGAGAATACTCGATTCAGCCGGACCACACCGAAGTTGGTTCTTTCATTGGATTGGCTGCTGTTACGGGAAGTGAATTACGAATCAAGAATGCCGGAGTCCGATATTTACGTATGACTCGGCTGATGTTTGAAAAACTGGGAGTAGAAATTCAAGTTGAAGGTGACGATTTGCTCATTCCGAAAAAACAAAAACTTACCGTCCAGAAAGAAATAGCCGGGGGAATACCAAAAATTGATGATGCTCCCTGGCCGGGATTTCCTGCAGATTTAACCAGTATAATGACGGTAGTAGCCACACAATGTACTGGTGCAGTTTTAATTTTTGAAAAAATGTTTGAAAGCCGTTTATTTTGGCTGGATAAGCTAATTGAAATGGGGGCACAAATTATTCTTTGTGATCCGCACCGGGCGGTTGTTTCCGGACCAACCCCTCTCAAAGGAGCAAGGGTTTCTTCTCCGGATATCCGGGCAGGAATGGCTTTATTGATTGCTGCTCTCGGAGCAAATGGCATCACGGAAATTCATAACATTGATCAGATTGATCGTGGATATGAAACAATAGACAAACGTCTAAATGCTTTGGGTGCTAAAATTCAGAGAGTAATCGAATAGTGGGGCTAATGAAAAAAAATGAGAAATTATCTCCGGAACATGCAAAGGTTTTGGAGGAAGAACAACAGCTTCTGCTCTTGGTAAAACAAGGATTGCTGATGCTCGCAGTTGAAGATAAAGAATTAAATATAAGTAATTTACATTTTAATAATATCATTGAACTGCGAGACTCTCTTGCAGAGACCTTGCCGGAAGATGTGCCTGCGGTTATGGCACAAATGGAGCGATTGGTTTTACTGCATTCTCAACAAGATTCACATAATACCGCTTTTGGCTTTAACCTCGATACTCCATATTTTGCACATATCCGCCTGCGTGAGAACAAAAGAGATCGGGATTTGTTGATAGGAAACCAGAACTGCTTTTCCACACATTTACCGTGTCCAATCGTTGATTGGAAAAATGCTCCAATCAGTCAAATTTTTTACCGGTACCATGAAGGTGATGAATATGTTGAAGATATTGGTGAACGGGAATTGGAAGGTGAGCTGGTTACAAGGAGAATGCTTCTGATTGAGAACGGCATCCTGAGGCGTATCAACTGGCCGGGTGGTATATTGGAAGACCTATCCCCAGAGCTAGAAAAAAGTAATAAATGGCATTTGGTAAGTCAAAAAATACCACAGCTTGAAAGTGGTCAGGACAAAACACTGGACGAGCTTCAATCACCAGAAAAATATAAAAGCAGCACTGGAAAAACAACAGATCTCAATTTTTCAGGTTACCGGGTAGACAAACATCTGCGGCAAATAACTGCCCTGGTGGATCCTCAGCAATTCGAAGTAATAACACATTCTGAATCCGGAATAGTTTTGATTCAAGGCGGTGCCGGATCTGGTAAAACCACAGTGTCACTTCATAGGCTGGCTTATTTGATGTCTAAAAAGCCCCAATACTTTAAGCCGAAAACTGTGCTACCGATTGTTTTCGGACCGGCTTTAGCGAATTACATGTCTAAGGTTTTACCTGCTTTGGGCGTTAACGGTGTAAGGCCCAGAACATATCATAAATGGGTGTCTGGACTGCGTCGCCGTGTGCTTCCTGAATTACCGGTGCACTATGCTGAAAACACACCGATGGAGGTGATCGAACTGAAGCGTCATCCATTGTGGTTGAAATACTACCAGGAAGAAATACAGAAACATACAGCAAAGTTCCGTGAACTGTTTGAAGAAAAACTTGCTAAAGTTGAGGGACTGGAAGTGCTGCTTCAGGCTTGGGATGCCTTGTCCGAGTCAGCTTTGATTCCACGCTTGCTGCATTTGGTTCGCTGGTCAAAAGGAGATGCGTCAATACAAGATATACCTCAGCTTTCGAGTGCCAGAATGGAAAAACAGCTTGATAATGTTTTGGAACAGACCTTTCCGGAACTATTGGATTCACCGCAATTATTAACATCTCAAATTTGGAATGATTGTCTTGTCCGTAAGGAATTGTTGTTTGAGACAGTGGAGCGGCTTGTTCCTGGTGAATTTAGCGAAGCCCAACTCTCAAGCGTTTGGACTTGGGCGGTTAGACAATACCAAAAGCGCAGAGAATCTGGAGTAGTTATAGAATCTGATCGTGTTTCTTTGACTGATCAAGTTGAAGGCTTTGGCAGTAAAGATTTGAATTTCACCGATGAAAAAACTTTGCTGGATGAAGAAGATGATACGCTTTTGCTTTTGCTCTATCAATTGCTGATGGGTCCATTAATACGCAAAAACGGAGAGCCCCTGATATACACACATTTGGTACTCGATGAAGCTCAAGATTTTGGTTCTCTTGAGTTTCAGCTTTTAGTAAGTTTAACTCCCGAAAAACGGCCGAGTGTTACATTAGCTGGAGATTTGGATCAGCGCATAATGATTGGGCGAAAACATGAAACCTGGGAAGAATCGCTAGGCCATTTGACATTGCCAGATGGTTCAAAACCAGATGTGACAGCCTTAGCTCCGTTAAAAATTGGGTACCGTTCAACTCATGAAATAATGTCTGTTGCAAAAACAATTATAGGTGAACATAGTGTAAATACTGTGTGGAACTCAACTCGTCATGGTGCTCCAGTTGATGTTTTCCGTTTCAGGGAACGTGGTGCGTTGGTGGCGTTTCTCGCGGACACATTGAAAGATTTATCTATTCGAGAACCATTGGCCAGCGTTGCAGTACTGGCCCGCACGCAGGAAACTGCCCAGACCTTGTATGAAGGTTTGCAGCGCACAGATCTTTCAAATCTGCGTTTCATTAGCGATCAGGAATTTTCATTTACACCAGGTATTGATGTGACCGATATTACCCAGACTAAGGGGTTGGAATTCGATTCAGTTATCATTGTAGATGCAGATGCCTCAACATATGGTCCAGATATTCGTTCTAGACAATTGTTATATGTGGGCGTCACCCGTGCTGCACATCAACTTTGGCTTCTGTACAGTGGAAATTCGTCTCCGTTGATCGATGGAATAGTGGATAAATGTAGCCAGGTTAAGATTTAATTTGTGTTTTGACGAAAATTTTTTTTGCAACAATGATGAACTCGTAAAAGGTTAAAAACCTGCTCTTTCCTTGATTAACGCTGAGCTAACTGATTTTCAGTCAAACACTAAACATTAAGTCGTCTAATGCAGCCGGTTATTAACGATCAAATCAGCACTTTAAAAGAATCTGCAACTTTATTCATCAACCAGCGTGCTATAAAGTTACGCAGTGAGGGTCAAAACATCTGTCACCTGGGGTTCGGCGAATCACCGTTTCCTGTACCTGAACCAATGCAGATTGCTTTAAGGGAAAATGCCCACCGTAAGCAATATATTTCCGGATATGGATTGCCTGAACTAAGGAAGGCGGTTGCAGGTTTGTTTAATAATAAATTCGGCTATAACTACTCATTTGAAAATATTTTCATTGGTCCTGGAAGTAAAGAGCTGATTTTTCAACTGGTATACTTATTGGAAGGCCCTCTCATGGTTCCCGCACCAAGTTGGGTCAGTTACGGTCCACAGGCAAAAATTCGCTCCAAGACATTCATCACAATCCCTACAGACCGGAAAAACTGTTATCGCTTACAGGCAGAAGAGCTGGAAAAAACATGTACCCGACAGAAATCTCCGCAAAAATTATTGATTCTAAATAATCCAAACAATCCAACAGGAAGTGTTCATTCTCCTGACGAATTACAGGATTTGGCGGAAGTCTGCAGAAAACACGGAGTAATTGTGATTTCGGATGAAATATATGCACTGACCAATTTTGGCGACCAGCCCTTTTCAGGAATAGCCAATTTTTTTGCGGAAGGAACAATTACCACAAGCGGCATTTCAAAAGCCTATTCAGCCGGAGGCTGGCGCCTAGGTTTTGCTATGATTCCAAATGAATTGGCTGAAATTGTGCCTCCGCTTTCCGCATTTGTGAGTGAGACTTTCAGTTGCGTTAGCGCACCTGTGCAGTACGGAGCACTTCCGGGATTTGAAAATTATGAATCGGTGAGGAATCACGTTGAGCGCTGTCGTGATATTCATGGTGCAGCCGGACATTTTTTACATCAGCGGTTTACAGAAATAGGCTTAAATTGTCCTAAGCCTCAAGGAGCTTTTTATCTTTTTCCGGACTTTGAGAATTTTAGCGATATACTGAATTCTCGAGGTATCAATACCAGTGAGGAATTGAGCAAACGTCTTTTGGAAGACACAGGTGTGGCATTGCTTCCGGGTTCAGACTTTTACATGCCAGATGATTTTTTAGGGGTCCGTGTGGCAAGTGTTGATTACGATGGAGCACAGGTGCTGCGGGATTTTCCGGCGAAAGATCAACTCACTCCTGAAGTGTATACAAGCCTGTTTCCTATTTTAGCGGAGGCATGTGAGCGTATTGAAGAGTGGCTTCGCTGAATAATCTTCAGTTCAATACTTTTGTTTTATATAAAAAAAGTGTACAATCGCGGTAACGCAAATGGGGTCAGCATAACTACGGCTATGGGTCATAATTGAAATGCTTTTCCGCAAAATAATCAGGTATCACTCATGTGGAATTTCTTTTACGTTAATAAAAATTCCAGCCTAAGAGAAAAACTGCTGTTACAATGCGATTAATCCCACTAAACAACAACAGGTTATTGTAGAAATAAGGTTTAAAGATGAAGTTAGTTAAAGGCTATTTGGGCTCGGATCTACAAATGGAGGGAAGCCTTGAAAGTAAAGAAAGCATTCGTATTGATGCTACTTATATTGGAAGTGTCTTAAGTGAACATTCTGTCATAGTTGGAGCTTTAGGAAAAGTAAAGGGACATATACAATCGCCAGTGATCAAGATCGATGGTTGGGTTGAAGGAGATCTAAATGCCACTAAGCTGGTAGAAGTTTTGGGCAACGCACACATTGAAGGGGACATAATTACTCCGATTGGTGGATTGAAAATGCAGATTGGTGGTAAGTTTGAAGGTAAATTAATTATGAATTCTGCGAAATAGCTTGACAGCTTTAAACTAACAGTTTCACAATTTTCCTTTAAGCTGCTGGATTCGTTGCAGGTGTACTTTTCTTGTCACTGGTATTTTGAACTGCTTGAGGAGACGCAGCAAGAACAGGTTTTTCTTTATTTGGCGGACCTCCAGTAAGTTTTGAGGCAGGTGATTTCGCTGGTGTCGGCAGTTGTGTAGACTGTGCTGTGTAAGTTTTCGGGGCAGGCTTCCCGTCAGTCCGCATCAAGACTGCAAATTTCGGCTGTCGCAACACCTTGAGTAATGCAGGTAATTTACTTTCATTCCTAAGGTTGTTCTTGATCATTTCTGGAAGATCATCCAAATTTTTCAAACCCAGTTTTGTCACTTCCGGTAGCTTCAGCAGCATTTGCCTATCTGCCTCGTTTATCAAATCGATTTGTTTTTTAATTGCCCCAACAAACCCCTCTACCGCAGCTTCAGGCAATTTATCTTGGATCAGTAAGTTTTCTATTCTTGAAAGAACCTTTAAATACTGCGAAGTTTCGTTACGTTCTGCACCTTTTGCTGCAGTTGCTTTTTCCTCAGATTTAACCGCTGGGGCTTTAGTATTTATGGCTGTTGGTCTCTCTTTACTTTGGACTTGCCGCTCCAATCCAGCTTGTTTGTCTGGTGTAGTGTTAGAGGCAACTTGCATAGTTTATTTTGTATAGTAGTAAAACTGGATACATTTTTTAACTCTTTGCGGTAATTACTAAGTTACTTCAATTTACGCAACCATTCAGGCATTCAAGTATTGAGCCAATTCTTTCATCAAAAGACCTAAATTCTAACTTGATTTCAAGAGCAAATTACAGGATCATGGACGATAAAGTTTAATTATTTCAGAGTGCTCACTAGTCACCAAACTTATAACGCAAGAATTAAAACAATCAATGCTGCTCATTCCTGCAATTGACTTAAAAAACGGACAGTGTGTGAGACTGCTCCAAGGAGAGGCGGACGCAGAAACAGTCTATTCAAATGATCCTGCTGCTATGGCTGGTTCATTTGAAGATGCTGGAGCAAAGCGTTTGCATCTGGTTGACTTGGATGGAGCATTCAAGGGACAAAGCGCAAACTTGGCCAGCATCCATTCAATTCTTAAAACAATTTCAATTCCTGTTCAGCTGGGAGGTGGATTACGGACATCAGACGACGTTGAGCGAATGTTGGAGTTGGGGGTGGCTTCGGTAATTATCGGCACAATGGCCGTCAAGAATCCTGATGTTTTGGAGGACATTATTCAGCGCTTTTCCGGTAAACAAATTATTCTCGGAATTGACGCTCGTAACCGCAAAGTTGCAATTGAAGGCTGGCAGGAGGGAACGGAAATTGACGACGTGGATTTTGCCTTGCGTTGGAAAAAGGCTGGTATAAAAAGAGTCGTTTTTACTGACATTGCCCATGACGGAATGCTTAGCGGACCAAATATTGAAGCCCTGAGTAATTTTGCACGTCGCTCCGGATTAAGAGTTGTCGCATCCGGTGGAGTATCATCGATGGAGGACTTGGAACTGCTCAAAACTCTGGAATCAGACGGCGTTGATCAGGTGATCAGTGGAAAAGCAATTTATGAAGGTAAACTTGATTTAAAGGCTGTATTCAAATGTTAGCACGTCGTATAATTCCATGTCTGGACATAAAAGAGGGCCGCGTGGTCAAGGGTACAAGTTTTGTTGGCTTGCGCGATGCAGGTGATCCACTGGAGCTTGCACAGCGTTATAATGAACAATCTGCTGACGAACTTGTTTTTCTTGACATTACTGCTTCCAGTGAAAATCGGGGTACAACAATTGAGCTGGCGACGCGCTTGGCACGTGAATTGTTTATCCCTTTTACTATTGGTGGTGGAATTTCAACACTTGAAGACATGCATGCACTTGTAACTGCAGGTGCAGACAAGGTATCTGTGAATTCTTCCGCAATACGCAACCCGAATCTCATCACTGAAGGCGCAAAGCGTTTTGGTTCACAGTGTATCGTTGTTGCAATTGATGCAAGGAAACGTGAATTAAAAACACAAAGACAAAAGACAAAAGACAAAGATTCAAAATGGAAAGTCTTCAGCCACGGAGGAAGCCGAGCAACTGGATTGGATGCTGTGGCATGGGCCAATGAAATGGAGGAACGTGGAGCTGGAGAGATATTATTGACAAGCATGGATGCAGATGGTCACCAGGATGGTTTTGAACTGGAATTAACTGCAGCAATCAGTGGAACACTTAACATCCCTGTCATTGCTTCAGGTGGTGGTGGTACTTTTGAACATTTTCGGGACGCACTCACAATTGGTAAGGCTGATGCAGTTTTGGCAGCATCTGTTTTTCATTATGGAAAATATACAGTTTCTCAAGTTAAGGAATATCTCAGTGAAAACAATATTCCTGTCCGTAGAGTATAACACTCTCTGAAAGAATAAAATAATGTCTTCCTTTAACGACAACTATCGCTTTTTCAGCTTTGTCTCATTAGGGATACTTGTACTTTTTTTAAGCACTACTACAGATTTATTCGCTAACGAAGTAGAAAAAGTCCTGGCCACCAACAAGCGTGTTTGGTCAGTCATCAAGAGTCAAAATTCCCTTATTGAAGGAAAAGTAAAAATAAATGAATCGTCCAAACCAAAAAATAAAAAACTGCATTCACAGCCTCAAACAGCAAAGGCAAAAAAGTCCATCAGAAGAGATTCCCGTTTTTGGTCGATCGTCAAAACTCAAAGTAAACTTGTTGATGGATTAGTAAAAATAAAGAAATCGTCTAATTCTGTTGAAAAAGATAAAGCATCAACACCAAAAAATAAAAAACTGCATTCACCGCCTCAAACCGCAAAGGCAAAAAAGTCCATCAGAAGAGATTCCAGTTTTTGGTCGGTCGTCAATACTCAAAGTAAACTTATTGATGGAAAAGTAAAAATAAACAAATCGTCTTATTCTGCTGAAAAAGTTAAAGCATCAAAACCAAAAAAGGAACAGCCGCATTCACCTCCTCAAACCGCAAAGGTAAAAGGGTCCATCAGAAAGGAGTCCCGCAGATCATATGCGACAAACTCAAAAGGTAGTGCGACATCTATTTTAGAAAATGCTAATGCTGTGAAACCATTTTGTAACATCAATGCTACGACTGCATTTTGTATCCGCCACGGTGAGAGTCATCACAAATATACCGGCAACACTCCCAGGAGACATCCCCGCTTGTTAGACTATAGGGATGTTAACAGCAAGAGTAGAAAACATGAATCAAAAGCCTTTTTTCAGCAGTTGGTACGCCAGTCAAACCGTTGACAGTAAATGGACCCAAATACTCAAAAACTGATTCGGCTTGCTGACACATTTTCCATGCGTGAAATGGATCGGCACGCGATTGAAGATTTGGGAATTTCTGGAGCAGTTTTAATGGAAAATGCGGCCCGCAGTGTCGCAGACTGGGTTGAAGAAAATAAGTTGAAAAATGAGCCTGAAGCTCGCGTTGTTGTTTGCTGCGGTAAAGGTAATAACGGCGGTGACGGATTTGCGATTGCCAGGCTTTTAGCGAATCGTGGTTATGACATCAGTCTTGTGGATGCTGGTGAAGCTAAAAAAAAGGATGCACTGAAAAACCAGTTGTTGTGGGAACAATTTGGAGAAAGTGCATCTTTTCCGGATGGAAATGCCACCCGCCTGATTGAAGAAGCAGATGTGCTCATTGATGCTATTTTTGGAATAGGCATGGAAGAGCCGATTGAAGGGGCCTATCGAGAATGGATTGAAATTTTCAACTCAAACAAAAAGGCTCTACACATTGCCGTAGATATTCCCTCCGGTGTCTCAACTGACGAGAGCCAGATCTTTGGGGTCGCCGCTCGTTGCCAGCACACTATTTCTTTTCAGACGGGGAAGCCCGGATGCTTCCAACATCCTGGTGCAAAGTTTTCTGGGAAAGTCCACATAGCTGATATTTCAATTCCTGAACATTGGACTGAAAATATACCTGCAGCAAAAAATGAATCTGAATCTTCCTTAAAAAACCGCGCATCCTGCACTTATTTGTTGACCAGTGAATATATCAGTGATTTAATTCCGCAACGTCCTCCGGATGCACACAAAGGTTCCTCAGGGCATTTGCTGACTGTCTGCGCTTCCGCCGGAATGGGAGGTGCAGCAAGTCTGGCATCTTTAGCAGCGCTAAAAAGCGGAGCTGGTTTAGTTACAGCATGTGTTCCTAACGAACTTCGCGATCAGCTCCCAGGGCAGGCTTCAGAAATCATGACTGTTACCCCTCACAATGCTCCGGAATATTTTACTGAAAAGCATACAGATTTTGTGGAACAACTTGCTGCAGTACGTGATGCCGTTGTGCTCGGATGCGGCTTGGGTGTCCATTCCCAGACTGCCATGTTTGTGCAGCACTTGACAAAGCATCTGGAAGGTCCACTGCTGATTGATGCTGACGGACTCAATAATTTGGATGAGGAAACTCTGCGTGAAAGACTTGGAATCGCAGTCATCACGCCGCATCCGCGTGAACTATCAAGACTTTGTGGACAGAGTGTTACTGAAATTCAGGAAAGCCGGATTGCAACAGTTCGAAGATTGTCTCAAGAGTGGAATGTAGTGTTGCTGCTTAAAGGGGCATACACAGTTATCGGCAGTCCAGATGCAAAGATTTTTATCAATCCCACCGGAAATTCTGCCTTGGCCACAGCTGGTTCCGGAGATGTTTTAAGCGGTTTTATTGGAGGTTTTCTCGCACAGGGACTGTCTCCTTTGAATGCGGCCCTGGCAGGCGCCTACCTACATGGCCTAGCGGCAGATTGTTTTATCCAAAAAACTGAATCTAATTATATGGTTGCCAGCGATCTTTTTGAAGGCTTGCGTTTAGCAATTAATGCTGTCAAACCTCAAAAAAGCTGATATAACTTTTAGTAGATAATACTGTTGATTTTGTCTTTCTCAGAGATTCAACTGGATTCTTTCCCCGATTAATTGTAGAGATTCATTCATACAAGGAATAAAGTTCATATGGGATCAAAAAATATCAGCAGCAATTTGATCTCCGACCACGACCCACAAACTCTCTGGCAAAAGGATAAGGACCATCATTTACACCCATGGCAGCATTTTGATTCTTTTAAAGAAGAAGGTGCCCTGCTGATTGCAGAGGGGGATGGGTGTTATGTTTACGACACCAATGGCAAACGGTATCTCGATGCAATGGGAGGTTTATGGTGCAATAATATTGGTATGGGGCGTAACGAGATGGCAGAAGCAATTGCCGAGCAAGTAAGACGCATGTCTTATACAAGTCCTTTTGTAGATATGGGGAATCTTCCTGCTGCTGAATTAGCTTACAAACTGGCCCAATTAGCTCCCGGTTCGCTCGAGCATGTGCTATTTACCGGTGGTGGCTCAACTGCAATTGATACCGCCTTTCGTCTGATTCAATTTTATCAATCATGCCGTGGGAAAGAAAATAAAAAACATATTCTCTCACGCAAAGGGGCTTACCATGGTTCCACTTATGCTTCCATGTCTATCGGTGGAAAAGAGGATGACCGTGTTTCAGAATTTAATTATATTTCTGATATTATCCATCACCTTTCCTGCCCAGATTTCTATCATGCTCCGGAATACATGTCAGAATCTGATTTTTTGGAATTCCTGCTGAAAGAACTGGAAGAAAAAATTCTGAAACTTGGACCGGAGAATGTTGCTGCGTTTTTTGCTGAACCGATTATGGGAGCCGGGGGAGTGATTGTCCCTCCTGATAATTATCAAAAGCGCACTTGGGAAATTTGCAAAAAAAATGATGTACTTTATGTGTCAGACGAGGTTGTCACCGCATTTGGCCGTTTAGGATCCTGGTTTGCTTCGGAAGAAATATTCGAGATCGTTCCAGATATCATTACTACAGCAAAAGGCCTATCTTCAGGTTACCTGCCCATCGGTGCAACTATCTTTTCCGAGGAAATCTGGAATGTGATCAGCGCCCCAAATCCAGAACGATATTTTAGCAGTGGATTTACCTATTCCGGTCATCCTGTTTGTGCTGCTGCTGCCCTGAAAAATATTGAAATCATTGAACAGGAAAAAATTCTTGAACATGTCAAAGAAGTAGGTCCTTATTTTGAAAAACAATTACATACGTTGAGAGATCTGCCGATTGTGGGTGATGTACGCGGTTCTCATTTTATGATGTGTGTTGAGTTTGTGGCTGACAAAGAAAGCAAAACACATTTTCCTGAAGAAGTAGACATTGGTAAACGCATTTCCAATCATGCCGATGAACTTGGGTTAATGGTACGACCAATTGGGCACTTGAATGTAATGTCTCCACCGCTGATTATGACTCGAGAGCAGGTCGATTTTACAGTGTTGACTTTGCGTAAAAGTATTGAAGCTGCCATGGTAGAGCTTCAAAAAGAAAATTTGTAGAACGAAAAATAAAAATGTAAAGCATCTAATATCAACTAATTTGTGAGATTGATCCTATGGAATCAAGAAAACAATCTTACGAGCGAATTTTACAGGGAATTTTTTCAGAATTATAATAGTCTATTTGAGGTTAAAATAGTTTGTAAATCTAAGGAATGTGTTCAATTTCCGTCTCTCTAAGTTTTCAATCAGCAGATTGATATTCAGCTTTGGCTTTTTGTTATGTGCCGATGTTGATTCTAATTAGTTATTCGATCAACGACAGCAGATTGGTCAACCTGAAAATGATAATGTTTCATTAGCACTTTAACAAAAAAAGATTGTATATGAACCTTGAAGAGAAAAGTACCGCCGAGCTTCAAATGCTTGACAGCCGTCATTACCTCCATCCTTTTACAGACCCGAAAGCCCTTCTCGAAAAAGGTGCTCGTGTGATTACTCGTGCAGACGGGATATACCTTTGGGATTCTGACGGCGAAAAAATCCTTGATGCCATGGCTGGTCTTTGGTGTGTCAATGTTGGCTATGGCCGCGAAGTTTTGTCACGCATTGCGTATGAGCAATCACAAGAACTTCCTTACTACAATAGCTTTTTCAAAACAACTCATCCTCCTGCAATTGCATTGGCGAAAAAACTGATTGAAATCACACCGGAAGGATTTAACCAAGTCTTTTACACCAATTCAGGTTCCGAAGCAAATGACACAGTGATGCGTACTGTCAGGCGCTATTGGCGGCTGCTTGAAAAACCTGAAAAACGTATCATAATCAGCCGTAAAGGGGCCTATCACGGTAGCACAGTTGCTGCGGCAAGTTTGAGTGGAGACAGTCTCTACCATGAAATGGACGGTCTTCCGATACCGGACATTGTTCACATAGATTGTCCGTATTGGTATGGAAAAGGTGGAGACCTGACACCAGATGAGTTTGGACTTAAATCTGCACAAAGCCTGGAATCGGAAATTAAGGAGCTTGGCCCAGAAAAGGTTGCTGCATTTATTGGGGAACCGATCCAGGGCGCCGGTGGATTGATTGTTCCTCCGGATACATACTGGCCCGAAATTCAAAGGATTTGCGAGAAATATGGAATTCTGCTCATTTCTGATGAAGTGATCTGCGGATTTGGGCGTACTGGGAATTGGTTTGGATGCGAAACCTATGGGATTCGACCGGATTTGATGTCGATTGCAAAAGGACTTTCCTCAGGTTATATGCCGATTGGCGGAGTAATGATTCACGATAGAATAGCGAAAGTTTTGATCGAAAAAGGTGGTGAGTATGCCCATGGGTTCACCTATTCTGGACATCCTGTTGCTTGTGCTGTCGCATTGGAAAACATCAAAATTATGGAGGAAGAAAATCTTGTTGACAAAGTGGCCAACGAAACAGGACCATACTTGAAAAAACGTTGGGAGGAGCTTGAAAACCATCCACTAGTAGGTCAGGTCCGTAACGTCGGAATGCTTGGGGCTATCGAACTGGTGGAAGATAAAGAAAAACGAAAGTTCTTTTCCAGCTCCAAAAAAGTTGGAGATACATGCCGAGATTTTTGTTTTGAGAATAATTTCGTTATGCGTGCTATACATGACACAATGATAGTCTCACCACCTTTGACAATTACGGTTGAGCAAATTGATGAAATGTTTGATTTGGTCAAACTTTGTCTTGATTTAACCGCAGACAAATTTGGAATAAGTTAAGTCTCAAAAACATAAATGTCTTAAACTTTTTCTGAACACGTCAAATCTGAATGCGTTCCCGCAAAAAGGGAACCTCTTCTTGCTGGTCAGCCTGAAGTTCTCTTGCTGCAAGGTGACCGGAATAAACTGCAGCAGCAATGGTTGCTGGAGCATGGCAGTCACCAATGCACTTGAGAGTCTTGATACCTGCCCCGGACAACTTTTCTGACTCGACTTCCAGTAACTGGGAAAGTTCATCGTTTGGGAACCTTTCTGAGATCAGTATCAAACTGTCGCAAGCTCTTTCTGTACGTCTGTCGGTGAAAACACAGGAAAGCTCGACCATTCCAGCATGAACTGCTGCAAGATCAGTCTGTGGGGCAAGTTCCACCCCAAGTTCGATTAACTGTTTTTGTACCTGCATTTGCTCCAATGTCCATTTAGTCCATATAGAAATTTCCGGGGCCGGCGTGACAAGTAAAACTTCGTGTCCTTCCCTCCGCAGTTTCTCAGCTAAAACACCGCCCATGTAAAAATGGTCATCATCAAACACTACAACCCTTCCTTTCACTGAAACTCCATCCATAATGTCGTCAGGAGTAAATACCGGAAGTTGCTCTAGACCCTGAATCGGTTCTCGATGTTTTCTTCCAATCCCGTCTCGCCTCCAGGTTGCTCCGGTCGCAAGAAGAACATGGGAAAAGTCGAAGTGATCTTCTGCACTGAACTCAATAATTTCTTCTGCGCTGAGATGGTTTTCAGGGTAAATTGAGACTTCTGACAAGCGTTCCAGCATTAGTTGCCTGTAGTCACGGACTCGTCCCCATTCAGCAAGTCCGGGCAAACGGCTTTCCCTGCTTACACGTCCACCAAGTTCTGCTGAGGCCTCAACCAGAATAACTCGGTAACCTCGCTGACCAAGAGCAAGCGCGCACTCCAGTCCGGAAGGCCCGCCACCTACTACCAGCACCCCGTCATCACTTTTACGGGGATTAATGCGTTCCGGATGCCAGCCACGCCTCCATTCCTCACCCATAGTGGGGTTCTGTGTGCAGCGGATAGGTACTGAAAACTGGTCACTCATGACACATATATTGCAGCCTATGCATTCTCGTATTTCTTCAATAAGGCCTTCCTCAATTTTTTTTGGAAGGAAGGGATCTGCAATGGAAGGCCGTGCAGCTCCTATCATGTCCATAACACCACGCTGGATCAAAGAGAGCATTGTGTCAGGAGAAGTGAAACGACCAACTCCCACAACAGGCTTTGATGTCATTGATTTGACAAAGCCGATATATGGTTCCTGATGACCTTCACTTTCAAAGCGTGAAGACGCAGAATCCTTGCTCCAGTTGCTGATATTTACATCCCAGAGATCCGGCAGTTCAGAAAGCATTTCCACTATTTCCCTGCCTTCATTCTCGGAAGTGATGCCCATCGGTCCGAGAAACTCCTCAACTGCGAATCGTACTGCTACAGCACAGCGATCTCCAACGGCATCTTTGGTGTCTTCAATTAACTCACGAAACAGACGTACTCTGTTTTCCAAACTTCCCCCGTATTCGTCCGTACGCTTGTTGATGCGACGAGAGAGGAAGTGAGTCAAAAGTGTACCACTGTGGGCGGCATAGACGTAAATCAGGTCAAAACCTGCCTGTTTGGCTCTTAATGCGGCTTTTCGATGCCATTTCCGAAAGTTGCGGATATCGGACTTGTCCATTGCACGGGCCTGAACAGGATCGTAGCTGTTGACTGAAATTGCGCTGGGGGCAATTGGAGGTATTCTACTGTAATGATTTGTACTGCAATAACCGTTATGCTGCAGCTCTATACCTGCCAGCGAACCGTGTTTGTGAACTGCTTCTGTCATTTTTGCTAATGCAGGGATATCACCGTCGTCCCAGAGAATCCCTTCTGCAAGAGGTACGTTTTCAGAACTGTGATGGATCCACACTTCCTCCGTACAGACTACACTCCAGCCTCCTTCCGCTTTTATTCCGCGCATCTCGGCCAGACTCTTTGGGCGCACGTATCCCATTCCATTGCAGTGCGGAACCTGAAAAAAACGATTCCGGGCAGTCACGGGTCCTATGTTCACCGGCTCAAATAAAATATCAAAACGTGGGTCTCGCTTCATGATCGAGGTTTAAACTTGTCTACTTTGTCGTTACGACTCTTTCAGCGGTATTGAATGTTGTCGAGCAAGTTATTGAAGTTCAGTACCAGTCTAAATTGATCAATATAGATAACATCCGTTTTTTCAGAGCACAAGTCGCAAATTTGCACGTTGGTCAATGATTAAGGGGACATTGAAAGAGTAATTGTGAAAAAATTATTTAAACGGTATAATCGCCAGTTCGATACTGGTTTTCATTCCATCCGTCGGAGAATTTGTTATTCTGGAATTGCTGGGAGGATCTGAAACTTTGATGATTGGAAAAGTCCTGTGGCATGAGTTTTTCAGCAACAGGTACTGTCCGGTGGCTTCTGCGATGGAAACAATTATGCTGGCCATTTTGGTACTCCCGATCCTGCTTTTTCATCACTATCGTTACTGAGAGTTGCAAGAATGAACACGGAACATCTTACAGAAGCAGAAAAATTTCTCCGGCAAAATCCGGCAATTCATGAGTTTGACCTGCTGCTTCCGGATATGAATGCAGTGCTGCGCGGCAAACGGATTCTCCGTGAAAAGCTTCTCAGCATATACAAAAAAGGATTCTATTTTCCAGTTTCAGTGTTTGGCATGGATGTTACAGGAGAAACAATGGAGGAGACCGGACTTGGTTTTGAAAGCGGAGATCAGGATGTTCCATGCTTCCCTCTTCCGCAAACATTAAAAGTTGTACCATGGCAAAAGGATCGTGGGCAATTGCTGCTCAGAATGTTTGAAGCTGACGGTTCACCTTTTTATGGTAATCCACGTGAAGTGCTTAAATCGGTTTGCTTGAAAATGGCTGATTCAGGCTGGAACGCGGTAGTGGCAATAGAGATGGAGTTTTTTCTCACCGACCAGAAAAGACGCCCGGGACATCCACCACGGCCTGCTAGTTCCCCGGCAAGCGGGCAACGGGAAAGTGAGGGACAACTTTATTCATTGACCAGTTTAGATAATTACGATTCATTCTTGAAAGATATTTCTGATTCCGCGGACAAACAAAATGTTCCGGTTGACACCGCTCTTGCAGAACTTTCTCCCGGACAATTTGAGATCAATTTACATCACGTGCCGGATGCAATTCAGGCATGTGATCACGCCATTTTGCTTAAGCGAATCATCCGGAGCATCTCGCAGAAACACAAAATGGAAGCTTCGTTTATGCCCAAGATATATCCGGATTTGCCCGGAAACGGCATGCACGTCCACCTGAGTTTACTGGATACAGAAGGAAGGAATGTATTTCAGGGAAGTGATGCTTTAGGAAGTCCGGAGTTGCGGAATGCTGTAGAAGGATTACGAGGTGTGATGGTGGAAAGTATGTTGATTTGCGCCCCGCACGCTAATTCGTACCACCGTTTCCAAAGCGACTCTTGTGCACCGGTCAATATGTCATGGGGCTACAACAACCGCACGGTCTCTATCCGGATTCCTGCAAGTGAAGGTCCGGACACTCGGATTGAACACCGGCTTGCGGGAGCGGACGCGAATCCTTATTTACTGGTTGCAGCTTTGCTCTCCGGAATACTTCACGGTTTGAAAGAGAAAAATGATCCTCCACAGCCTGTGGAGGGGAACGCATATCTGCAAACCGATTTGGAATTTCCTGAGACATGGGAAGAGGCAAGGAATCATTTTGAGCAAGCAGAGATTTTGCCGCAATATTTTGGCAGGGAATTTTGCCAATTATTCGCAAATTTAAAGAAAGGTGAGCAATCCCGATTTTTTAGCAAAATTGCACCCCTTGAGTATGAATGGTATTTGAAAACAGTTTAGCTTGACAGCGGTAATTGGCATGATATTAAACTTATAACATGGATCCTGATTTTCAGTTCATTTTCAGTACAGTGTAAATACTTAGCAGAAGCCTTTAACCATAAAACTAGAAGCATTTCAATGCCTGCTTTCACAACAAAAATAGATGTTCATTCTGCTGATTTTACAAACAATGCAAAACATATGGGCAGTTTGGTTGACGATCTCCAAAAGAAACTGCAAAAGTCCGCACAGGGAGGAAGTGAAGCAGCCAGAAATAAACATAGCGAGCGAGGCAAGCTTTTGCCGAGGGAACGTGTGAGTTTGTTACTTGATCCAGGTAGTCCATTTTTAGAGTTCTCTCCCCTGGCTGCACATGACTTATATGATGATGATGTACCTGCTGCCGGAATAATAACGGGAATCGGGCGTGTTTCCGGAACAGAAGTGATGGTTGTGGCAAATGATGCAACTGTCAAGGGTGGAACATATTATCCGCTGACGGTTAAAAAACATCTGCGGGCTCAGGAAATTGCACTGGAAAATCACCTGCCATGTGTCTACCTGGTTGATTCCGGAGGAGCATTTCTCCCCCGGCAGGATGAGGTCTTTCCAGATCGTGAACATTTTGGCCGGATTTTTTACAATCAGGCAAATTTATCTGCCAGAGGTATTTCGCAGATTGCAGTTGTGATGGGATCCTGCACTGCAGGAGGTGCGTATGTACCCGCAATGAGTGACGAAAATGTGATCGTCAAGGAACAGGGGACAATTTTTTTAGGCGGACCGCCTCTGGTTAAAGCCGCAACCGGTCACTCTGTGACAGCCGAAGAACTTGGCGGAGGAGAAATACATAGCCGAATTTCCGGAGTCTCGGATCATCTTGCCCAAAATGATGCACATGCGTTAAGCATCGCCAGAGAAATTGTATCTGGCCTGAATCGAAAAAAAGAATTGCCGGTGCAGACAAAAACTGTTGTTGATCCGCTTTATCCGCTACAAGAACTGCATGGAATTCTTCCCAAAGATAATCGCCAATTTTATGATGTTCGTGAAGTCATGGCACGTCTGGTTGACGCTTCTGAATTTCATGAATTCAAGACACTTTACGGGACAACTCTGGTGACGGCATTTGCACACATTCACGGTTATCCGGTCGGAATTGTGGCCAACAACGGAATTCTGTTTTCTGAATCTGCACTCAAAGGTGCGCATTTTGTTGAACTTTGCAATCAGCGCGGAATTCCGTTGATTTTTCTGCAAAATATTACAGGCTTCATGGTTGGCCAGGAATACGAACATGGCGGAATTGCCAAAGACGGCGCAAAAATGGTAACTGCTGTTTCCTGCACAAAAGTACCAAAATTTACTGTGATCATCGGAGGTTCTCATGGTGCGGGAAATTACGGAATGTGCGGGCGGGCCTATGGTCCAAGAATGCTATGGACATGGCCCAATGCTAGAATTTCCGTAATGGGGGGAGAACAGGCGGCTTCAGTTTTGGCCACTGTCCGGAGAGAAAACATAGAGGCATCTGGAAAAAAATGGAGCAAAAAAGAGGAAGAAAAGTTTAAACAGCCCATACGTGAACAATATGAAAATCAGGGCCATCCGTATTATGCAACTGCTCGGCTCTGGGACGATGGAATCATTGATCCGGTCGATACCAGAATGGTGCTGGGATTGGCTCTCTCTGCAGCGTTCAATGCTCCTTTTGAGCAAACTCGCTATGGATTGTTCCGCATGTGATTCGTTGTGCACAGGACTGGCTTGAATACTGCATTATATTAAAGGCTTTT
>Ga0209753_1000122_pt1 | contig 28157 bp, 23 predicted proteins | sample METZYME_3_550m_FD_187550 | JGI IMG/M metagenome (GOLD analysis project Ga0209753, IMG submission 187550) | Marine microbial communities from oxygen minimum zone in mesopelagic equatorial Pacific - METZYME_3_550m (SPAdes) (version 2) | ecosystem: Environmental > Aquatic > Marine > Oceanic... | reverse complement strand
GAGCCGATGTCCTGCGAAACCGTGTGCGACTCGTCGAGATGGTCGTGCCACAGCAGCGCCGCTGCCTTGGCCAGACCAGTGGCTGCGCCACCCAAGCCAAGCGCATCCACAGCCTGGGCAAGAGCCGCGCTGGGCTGCGCTGACGACCTCACCTCCGGTCCCAGCCCGGGAAGACCTTCAGTTTCAATGGCCAACAAAAACGAATCAAATTTCTCTTTACTGGTGTAAGCCACACTATTTCAATTTATCGTAAAGTTGATAACACCCCACCATTACCATTGCCAAGACAGACAACATGAGAAAAAATTTCCAAACCATCCCCGGATGCAACCTTTTGTCGATTCGCATAAACAAAAAGTAGGCCGCCGCAATGGCAAGAAATGGCAACAACGCTCCCTGTGCAATCGAACCGTAGATTATCAAAGTGACCGGCTCGCCGAAGATCAGTGAAATTAAAAAGGAAAAACTCACCAGGACTGTGACCCCAATCTTTACCCATTTGGCTCGGTCTTCTTCAGAGTCAAATTTTCGAACCTTAAATACTGGAATGCAATCGGCAAAAAGCCGTGAATTTGCAGCTGTCGCTCCAAACACAGTCGAAAACAGAACGCAAAAGCACCCTATCTTGAACAACAGCACTCCTGTGTCACCAAACGCTCCTTCATACATGCTGGAAAGTGTGGCGATCATTCCTATATCTCCTACTTCTTGCCCAGTGCGGTGTAATGTGGCTGCGCCGAGCAGGAAAAATGCACAAGTGGCGGCAGTATAAATTGTACAGGAAATCCACGCGTCCCATTTCATCACGTTGAGCCAACCGTGTGCCCTGTCGAGCCAGCCGAGAGTATTGTCGTTTTTGCCGGTGAACTTCGCATAGCCTTTTTCCAGACACCAATAGGGGTAGTAAATTAACTCAGACGTCCCGACTCCAATAATGGCAAATGCGGCAAACGCCGTCGTAAATTTCTCCGGCAAATGAAACTTAAAACCGTCAGCAATGTCAGATGGAACGATTTTGAATTCGGTGAATTGCAATGCAACGAGCGCCACAATAGTAAAGATAGTGAACAGTAAAACCATACCGATGCAGACTGTCTCAACCAGCCGATAGCGTCCGGAGAGCAATAAAATTATCGTTACCGCTGCCACGCCGAGTATCATCAAATGATGGCCGGTCCCCGGCTCCTGAAAAACCAATGAGGCAAGTCCGTCCATCATTCCGGCAATCTGGAGACAGGAACCGATATACATGACCACCCAAAACCAGACCATCCACGAGGCTTGAACGGTGATCACGCTGTTCTCCGTTTTCCACGGAAATTGGAATCGAGGCCCTGGAACGCTGTCCATCGCTGCCAGAGTGGTCTTGCCGTGTGTAATGGCGTATCGGCCCAGTTCAACCTGGATAAACACCTTTATCAGACAGCCAAAAATAATGAACCACAAGAGCGAGAAGCCGGCTTCGCCGGCAAGCTTGGGCGTCATAATCAACTCGCCAGAGCCGACGATGGTGGCGGTGATGATCAGCCCGGGGCCAAGATGCCGAATGATGCCCGAGAGTGTGGTGGGTGCAGGTTTGGGTTCCATGGAAGTGGGTGGTGATTGATCTTGGCCAAGCGGTTCAGTCCAGCTTGGCCGGTTTCAGGATGATTTTGCGAAAAGCCACCGGGCCGTGGTCGCCCTGGAGCATCAACGGGCCGGTGGGTTTTTCGTCGTTGAAACCGGCGGAGCGGGTTGGGCCGGTCACCTCGACGTTGTGGTGAATTAATTGTCCGTTGTGGATCACTTTCACAAACTTGGCGTTCTCCACCTTCTTGCCGTTTTTGTCAAAGCGCGGCGCGCGGAAGGTGACGATGAATTTCTGCCATTCGCCCGGTGCCTTGCTGACATTGATGATCGGCGCGGTGCCTTCGAAACCCTTGCCATCGGCCCAGCGCTCGTAAATGCCGCCGTTGTCGCCAAAGGTAATTTTCTTTTTCCCATAGCTGTCAAGGATCTGAATCTCATATCGGCCCTGAAAATAAATTCCAGAGTTCGAGCCCTGCGGCACCATGTGCTCGATGACCGCCATCACGTCGCCGTGTTCGTGTTTGCTGAACAGATTGTTGGCACGTCCCGTGTCACCGTTGATGAGCACGCCTTTGCCCTCGATGAGCGTAAATGCCTTCGGGTTGTCCGACGACTTGACGGCACTCTTCACCAATTTCCAGTCGCCAACCGGCACGCGCCAGCCGGCGAGCGATTTACCGTTGCTGACGGTGATGTTTATCTTGGCTGGTGGTGGTGGTGGAGCCAACTGCGCCTGCGCCTGGCCAAACGCGAGCACGCCAATCTGCAGCAGCAACCCGACCTTGGCCAAGCGATACCAATCCATCATGACGTTTGAAAATTTCATGCGGCTCCGGTCGGCAACCGTATCGGGCCGGCTGCTTGGCCGCAAAGATATTCCCCTGGCCAAGGGCCACCCCCGGCCACTTGGCATCCGCGTTGCCCCCTTTTTGCGAAAATTTGGCTTGCAAAGGCGGAAGCAAAAAATAGCATTTGCTCCAGCCCCGTCCAATGACGGGTTAAAAACATAGACTATATGATATACCACGGCATGGGGGGCGCGCTTTGAGTCGCCCCAGAGGCGGAAGGCGTCCGTATCGGGCACCAAGGGAGCGCGTTAATGGGAGGATTCGAGCCAGGGAAGTTCGACTCCTGATGGATGATGGGAAACAGTTAGGGATTCATTCCATTCAGGAAGCCATGCGAATGGCCAAGGAGCAGCGGTTGGATCTGGTCGAGATTTCCCCCAATGCCAAGCCGCCGGTCTGCCGGATCACCGACTACGGGAAATATTCCTACGAGCAGAAAAAACTCCGCAAGGAGCAGAAAAAAGCCACTGTCTCGGTCAAGATCAAGGAGATCCAGCTTCGCCCGAACATCGACCCTCACGACTTCACATTCAAGTTGAACCACGCGATCGATTTCCTTTGCGAAGGCATGAAGGTCAAGGTGATCCTTCGTTTCCGCGGCAAGGAGCTTCGCACGAAACACGTCGGCGTGCAGACCATCGAAGCGTTCATAGAGAAGATCAAGCCGTGGGGAAGTTGTGACACAAAGCCGCGCGAAGCCGGCCGCAGCGTCATCGTTCTCATCAATCCGCAACCCAAGGACCAGCGGGCGCCACATCCGAACCCCGAGGAGCGCGCCGTGGAGGTGGATCACGACGAAATCCGGCACGTCGAGGGCTCGGATATCAAGAAGAAGTCCAGCACCGGTTTTCGCAACAAGGCGCTCGGCAACATCAAGCTTCCGGCAAAAAATTAACCGGGCAATACGCCGCGCTTCTCGAGCATCTCCGCCATCACGCGATCCATCATCAGCCCCGCGAGCGGCTGGGTCGCCGCATCCAGTTTGCTGTTGGCTTCCCTGAGCTGGGCAGCCGTTACTGCGTCGCCGTTTTCCCGCCTAGCCAGCAACGACTCCACTGATGCCAAGGCCGACTCGATCGCTCCGCGCTGATCCTCCTCCAACTTGTCGCCAAACGACTCCAGCCCCTTGCGCGTGGCGGCGGTTGTCTGTTTTGCTCGCAGCCTGGCCTCGATCCAGCGGCGATCCTCGATGTCGTCGAAGGCATGCTCAACCGATTCCTCGATCATCTGCTGCACCTCGGCGTCATCGACCTCCACGGCTGAGCTCATCTGGACGAGCTTTTCGTTGCCGGTTTTGAGGTCGCGCGCGAGCACGTGCAGGATGCCATCGGCATCGATTTCAAACTGCACCCCCACCTTGGCCACGCCCTTGGGCTGCGGCTCGAACTCAAGCGTGAACCGCCCCAGGCTCCAATTGTCAGCCGCCTTTTCGCGCTCACCCTGCAGCACGTGGATCAGCACCTCCTTCTGGTAGTCAGCCACGGTCGTAAATGCCTCGCCGCGCTTCACGGGAAGCGTCGTGTTGCGCGGGATGATGACGTTCATCAATCCGCCGAATGTCTCAATGCCCAGCGAGAGCGGCGTCACGTCGAGCAGCAGCATGCCGCTGAAGTCGCCGCACAAAATCCCGCCCTGAATCGCCGCGCCCAGCGCGATCGCCTCGTCCGGGTTCTGCGAGGTGTTCAGTTCCGGCCCGCCTTCGTCGCAGCCAAAAACTTCCGAGGCAAACTCGCGCACGAGCGGCATACGCGTCTGTCCTCCGACAAGGATCAGCTGATCAAGATCGCCACTGGCCAAGCCAGCGTCGGCCAGCGCCTTGAGGCAATACTCGCGCGTGCGGGTGACGATCGGCTTGGCCAGGCGCTCCAGTTCCTCCCGTGTCAGCGTGTGCTCGAAACTGAACTCCGGCGTGAGGAATGGCAGTGTGATGGCAACCTTGAGTTCCTTTGACAACCGCGCCTTGGCCTCCTGCACCGCCTCGGCCAAGCGCGCCAAAATCGCCGGTTCAGCGGCGGCGATTGGCCCAACCTCTTGGCCAATTTGTTCCGCAAAGTGATCGACCAGCGCGCGGTCGATATCGTCGCCGCCCAGCCGTGTGTTGCCGCAGGTGGCCAACACTTGAAACACGCCCTCGTTCAACTCGAGGATCGAGAGGTCGAATGTTCCGCCACCGAGGTCGTAGACGGCCACCTTCGATTTTTCCTTCAGCGAGTTAAGCCCGTAGGCCAGCGCCGCCGCGGTCGGCTCGTTGATAATGCGCTCCACCCGCAGCCCGGCCAACTCACCGGCCTTGCGCGTGGCATTGCGCTGGGCGTCGTTGAAATAGGCCGGCACGGTGATCACCGCCGCCTCGGGCCGGTCGATCATGCCCTCAGCGGCAATCATCCGGAGCGTTTTTAGGATCTCGGCAGAAAGTTCCTCCGGTAACCAGTCGCGTCCTTGCAACGGCACCACCACCGGGCCGCTGCCCTCGGCGCGGACGGGATACGCCATCGTGTCGCCGTTTGAATTCACCTCGTCACCCCGGCGTCCCATGAACCGCTTGATGGAAGTGACGGTCGTCTCCGGATGCGCAACTCGACCGCGCCGGGCCTCCCAGCCAACGACCGGCTCGCCGGAGGCCGGGACACGCACCACGGATGGTGTCAGCCGCTGCCCCCGGCCATCAGCCAGTACCAACGGAATGCCGGACTCCACAACGGCCACCAGCGAGTTGGTCGTGCCAAGGTCAATGCCGATGATTTTTCCCACCGGCCGAAAACTGCCACGCCGACAACGCCTCGGCACGCCAATTCCAGCAGCAGCGCTCCGGCATTGGCGAGCGCCTGGCCAAGCGGTACCGTCGTCGCCCATGCGATGCCTATGCTACCCGGTTTTTGTGCTGCTCCTGACCGGCTGTGCCAGCTACGTAAGCCAGACCGGGGCGTTTCGCGGCGCATGGAACAGCGGCAGCATCGAGCGGGCCGCGCAACTCGCCACTCAGGAGGCCAACCAGCGCAGCGAATCACGGGACGCAGTGGTGTGGTTTCTCGAGCAGGGCGCGGCGCTGCGGGCTGCTGACCAGTTCGCAGCCAGCAACCAAGCGTTCGAGCAGGCGGAAAAGCGCATCCGTTTTTACGACCGCCAAGCTACGGTGCGCCTGTCGAAGGAAGCCACCGGTTTGCTCACGAACCTGGCCGCCCTGCCGTACGAGGGGCGCGGCTATGACCGCGTGATGCTAAACACCTACCAGGCGCTTAATTATTTGCAGCTTGGCCAAGCGGACGCCGCGCTCGTCGAACTGCGCCAGGCGCACGCCGAGCAGGACGCCGAGGTCGTCCGCAACGCCCGCCGCATCGTCGCCGCCCGGAAGTCCGCCGGCGAATACGAGCGAGCCATCCGCCGCGCGAAGCTCGACGAACTCCAGCCGGACATCGCTCTGGACTACGGCGCGTTTGTCAATCCGTTCACCGATTTTCTGCACGCGCTCTGCCTGTGGAACCTTGCCACCGATGACCGGGAGAATGCACTCGTCTCCCTCCGCCGCATTCACTCGACACTGGGCGGGCCTGAGTTTCTCGCCTCCGAGATCAGGTTCGTCGATCGCATCCTCGGCGGCGCAAAGCATCCCGACCTGGCATACGTTATCTTCGAGACCGGCGTCGCCCCGATCCGCCGGGAAGTGCGCCTCGACGTGCCGTTACGACGCGAGAAAGTGCGTTATGTCGCGGCGTCGTTTCCCCGGCTCGAGCGGCGTGGCCGCTCCGCTCCCGCGCACGTTGCCACCGGCGAAACCCGTTACGACGCAACGCTGATTTGCGACATGGACGCCGTGGTCGGCCGCGATTTTCGAACCGGGTTGCCGGCGGTGATTTTTCGCACGCTGGCCGCCTCCGCGACCAAGGCGGCTGTGGCTAAAAAAGCGAAGGAGGAATCCGGCGACCTCGGTGCCATCGCCGGTTTTTTGTACCAAGCCGCTGGCGCGCAGGCCGACCTGCGCACGTGGACTACTCTGCCGAAGGAGTTTCGCGTTTGCCGCATCGAGACGCCGGGCGACCGCAGACTCACGCTGCTCGTTGGCCCGCAAAAAAGCGAAATCACGGTGAATACCGGCCGCGTGAACGTGGTCTGTGTCAAAAGTTTCGCGCCGGGTGCGCCCTTGAAGATTCAACAATTTCGACTAAAATAAACCGCAGATATGAAACCGCTTATCAAACTCATCACCGCCGCCGCGCTGCCGGCACTCATGCTGGGCTGTGCCACGGCCAAGTACATCGACCACGACGGACGCGACAGCATCGTCAACGTGGGCCAAATCAACACCCAGGACTGGATTCGCGCCGCCGATGAGCTGACGCAGTCGCTGCTCCTCTCCGGTGCCATTAACTCGGTCGCCGGCAAGCCGAAGGTGATGATGATCGGCCGCATCAAGAACAACACCAATCAGCACATCGATACCGACAGCCTGATGAAGAAAATCCGTGTGGCCCTAAACAAGGGAGGCCGCGCGCTGACCACAACGGCGGTCGGCCTCGACGGACCTGAGGATGAGTCATCCAAGGCGGTGCGTGAGTTACGGGCCGACGACGAGTTCAATCAGGCAACCATCCCCGGCAAGGGCAACCTCATCTCGCCTGACTACAGCTTATCCGGCAAGATCATCCAAAACAACGCCCGCGCCAAGCGTGGTTTGCTTCCAACAATCAAGCAATCCGAGTTCGCCTTCCAGCTTTCGATGACCGACCTCAAGACCGGCCTGGCCGTCTGGGAGGAAGAGAAGCTCATCGTCAAGCAAGGCTCGCGGGCAGCCGTCAGCTGGTAGGCCAAGCGCGGTGACTCTGAATGAGCTTTCCCAATCCCCGGTTCGCGGTGATAATGCTCCCGCCTTCGGGGCAGCATCATGGACTGGCATTTCCGCTCACGCTCACACCACTGCGACGATTGCGAAGCCGCCTTCGAGGACAAACAGCCGTACCACACCATTCTTTTCCGTGGCATGGAGAGCCTAGAGCGCCGGGACATCTGCCCCGGTTGCTGGGAGCAAAAACATGAGACCGAGCCCGGCGCAATAGGCGGCTACATCTCTCATTGGCAGGGTGTTTATGAGGTGCCACCCCCCCCGCCGCCCGATGCCATTCAAAAAGATAACGCCGAGACACTGCTCAAAAAGATGATCGAGCAGAACGACCCCGCGCACACGGAGGCCTGCTTCATTCTCGCCGTGATGCTCGAACGCAAGCGCGTCATCAAAAACAAGGATCAGATTCGCAACGAGGACGGCGGGCGCACGTTGATCTACGAGCACACCCAGTCCGGCGACGTGTTCACCATCCTCGATCCCGCACTGAAGCTGGCCGATCTGGGCGACGTGCAGGCCAGGGTTGCCGAGTTGCTCGAGCAGGGGCTAAACCCGCCCGCCGCTAACGACGACACCGGGGAGCCGGAGCAGGTCGCCGCGACCGTGGACGAATCGTGACCCCAAAGCGTGGCTGACTTGGAGACAATACAGCAGACCCTCGGCTACGAGTTTCGCGACGTGGGCCTGCTGCAGCTTGCCATCACGCACCCCTCAGCGTCGGGTAACCAATCAAAACCGTCCGATGACAACCAGCGGATGGAATTTCTTGGTGATGCCATTTTGCAGGCGGTGATCTCCGAGGCGCTCTACCGCCTTCATCCCGACAAGGATGAAGGCCACCTGACCAAGGCCCGCGCCGGACTGGTCAACGGCACGTCGCTGGCCGCCAAGGCCGCCGCGCTTGGCCTCGAGCAGTACCTCGTCCTGGGTCACGGCCAGCGCACGGAATTTGAACGGGGTAAGGAGTCCGCACTGGAGGATGCCCTTGAGGCGCTGGTCGCCGCGCTGTATCTCGACGGCGGGCTGGACGCTGCAAATGACTTTGTCAACCGCATCTTTGCCGATGAACTGGCCAACCCAGACAGCAGTCCCGTGATTGAAAACCCGAAAGGCGAGTTGCAGGAGCGCTTGCAGGGTGGCACCGGCGTATCGCCGACGTACGAACTGCTCAGCTCGTCCGGCCCGGCTCATGCCCGGGAGTTCGAGGTCGCCGTCCTTCAAGCCGGGAATGAACTGGGTCGCGGCACCGGCGGCAGCAAAAAGGAAGCCGAGTCGCAGGCCGCCTCGGCCGCCTTGGCCAAGCTGCGCTGCCAGTAGCCTGTGTCAGGCGACCGGGTCGAAGTCGAGCGCGATGTCGACCGACGGCGCAGAGTGGGTCAGCGCGCCAACCGAGATGAAGTCCACCCCTGTCTCGGCGATTTCGAGAACCGTCTCCAGCGTCACGCCGCCGCTGGCCTCGATCCTGGCGCGACCGTCGATCCGCCTGATGGCTTCGCGGAGCTCGTCGCAGTTCATGTTATCGAGCAGGATGATGTCCGCGCCGGCTACTGCCGCTCTCTGTGCCTGATCAACCGTGTTGGCCTCAACCTCGATTTTCAATTCCGGAGACGCCTCGCGAGCCAGCCGCATCGCCTCGGCAACATCCCCACCGACAACGGCCAGATGGTTGTCCTTGATCATCAACTGGTCATGCAGGCCAACCCGATGGTTCCTGCCACCGCCGCAGGCCACGGCGTATTTTTCCAGCGCGCGCCAGCCGGGGGTTGTCTTCCGTGTGTCAAGAATCTGCGCCCGGGTGCCGGCAATCTGCTCGACGAACTGCGCCGTGAGCGTGGCCACGCCAGCCAGGCGCTGGACAAAGTTGAGGGCGGTGCGTTCCGCCGTGAGCAGCGCTCGCGTTGGGCCCTGCACACGAAGCAGCGCTTGGCCGAGCCCACCCTGTTGGCCGTCGAGAACCTCGATGCCAAACTCCACGCGCTCATCCACCTGCGCAAACGCGGCCAGGGCGAGATCAACCCCGGCCATGACCAGCGGCTCACGGGCTACCATCACGGCAGTTGCAACCGAGTCCTCCTGCACCAGGGCCAAGGTCGTCGCATCGCCGCCGCCGATATCTTCGGCCAGGGCGGCCTTGACCAGCGGCAGGTAATCGTTCGGTGCGAGCGGTTCCGGCATCGGCAAAAGTCTTGGCCAAGCGGGCGCAGGAATGAAGCTCAAACCGTTTTTTCTTCCCTGACGCCGGGCATTGCCGGAGAGTCCGTGCATGCCCTTGGTTCAAAAATCCCTCGCCCGACTGGCGCTTGCCTGTGGGATGTTGCCGATCGCTGCCGTTAGCGCGGATCACGACTCTTCGCGGTGGGAGAAGTATATCGCCCGTTTCGAGGCCGCTGATAAAAAACAGATGCCCCAGCCGGACGGCGTCCTGTTCATCGGTAGCTCGAGCATCCGGATGTGGAAAACGCTCGAGCAGGATTTCGCCGGTTTGCCGGTCATCAACCGCGGCTTTGGCGGCTCGCAGATCGCCGACTCGAACCACTTCGCCGGGCGCATCGTGCATCCGTACAAGCCGCGGCAGATCGTCCTCTACGCCGGAGACAACGACGTGGCCGGCGGCAAGTCGCCGGAGACAGTGCTGGCTGATTTTCAGCAATTCTTGAAGACGGTGCGAGCCAAGCTGCCCAAGGTGCGCGTCTCGTTCATCGCCATCAAGCCCAGCCTCAGCCGCTGGAAGTTGTCCGGCAAAATGGCCATGGCCAACTCGCTCGTGCGCGACGCATGCGGCAAGGATAAGCGGTTGGACTACATCGACATTTGGCTGCCGATGCTCGGCGACAACGGCAAACCGCGGCCGGATTTGTTCCTTGGCGACGGCCTGCATCTCAACGCCAAGGGCTACGCGCTCTGGACATCCATCGTGAAGCCGCACCTGGCCAAGCACGAGTAGTTCGCCGATTGGCAAAACCGGATGGCACTGTTACGCTGGCCGTGATGCCGGGCAAGCATTCATCAACTTCAGCCGTAAAGACCACGCTGCACGACGCGCAGAACACGCGTGACACCCGTGAGCTGCCGATCGACAAGGTCGGCGTGCGGCGACTGCGCTTCCCCATCCAGGTGCGGGACCGCGCCCATGTGATACAGAACACCATCGCCACGGTCGGCCTGTTCGTGGATTTGCCAATGGAGTTCAAGGGGACTCACATGAGCCGTTTCATCGAGGTACTTCACTCACACGGCGGGATGATCCACGTCGAGAACATCCCCGACCTGCTCGCGCGGATGCAGGAGCGACTCAAAGCCAACACGTCGCACCTCGAGATGGAGTTCCCGTACTTCATCACAAAGAAGGCGCCGGCCACCGGGCGCGAGGGGCTGATGGACTACAACGTGCGTTTCGAGGCCAACGCCACCGGCAATGACATTGATTTTGTGATGACCCTGCGCGTGGCGGTGACGACGCTCTGCCCCTGCTCGAAGGCGATCAGCCAGTTCGGCGCGCACAACCAGCGTGGCGAGGTCACGGTGGCCATCCGCTCCTCGGAGACGGTGTGGATTGAGGATCTGATCACGCTCGTCGAGCAGTCGGCCAGCAGTGAGCTGTATTCTCTGCTCAAGCGTCCCGACGAAAAGGCGGTGACTGAGCGCGCCTACGAAAACCCGGTTTTCGTCGAGGATCTCGTCCGCAACGTGGTGCTCAAGCTCAAGGCGCACGAGCACGTCACATGGTACCGGGTCGAGGCCGAGAACTTCGAGAGCATCCACAACCACAACGCCTACGCCTGCATCGAGAAGGGCTGAGATGTTGAAACGGTTTTTTATCGTGTTGGCCATCGGCTTGGCCGCCCCTCATTTGTCGGCTCAGCTCAACATCCAGCTTGAGGCGATCAAGCGGTTGAAGGACATCGACCTTGAGGCCAACCCGGCGATCAAGAGGGTGGTACTCAAAACCCTCGAGTCAACGCGTGGCCAGGCGGCGTTTGTCGAGATTGTGCGTGATTTTAAGCTGCCCGGCCACGAGGCGGAGCTGCTCCACTACGCCCAGGCGAATCCCAACGACTCCACCGGTGTCGAGGCAATCCGCCTGCTCCGCAATGACGCCGGCTTGAAGCTGATCCGCGCCGCCATCGACGGGGAAAACGCCACCGGCACCGTCACCGTGCTGGCCAACGCGCAGACACCCGAGACCGGGCCGGTGTTGCTGCGCTTAGCCAAGGACGCCAAGAAGCCGCTGAGTCTGCGCACGATTGCCGTCAACGGCCTCGCCAAGGCCAAGCCAGGCGCCAGGGCACTTTTGACCGAGGCCGAGGCCGGGCGGCTCCCGGCAGACATTGGCTTCGCCGCCGGCAACGCACTGCGCAGCATCCGCTGGAAAAACCTGCGCACACAGGCGGCTAAGATCTTCCCTCCACCGCAAGGCCTTGGCCAAGAGCTGCCGCCCTTGGCTGAGCTCGTTGCGATGAAGGGCGACATTGCCAATGGTGAAAAAATTTTCTTTCGGCCGCAAAGCACTTGCGCCTCCTGCCACCAGATCAACGGCAGAGGCATCGACTTCGGCCCGAAACTCTCCGGCATCGGCACCAAGCTCGGCCGCGAGGCGTTGTTGCTCTCCATTCTCGACCCCAGCGCCGGCATCTCGTTCGGCTACGAGGCGTGGCTGTTGAAAATGCAGAACGGTGCCGAGGCTTTGGGCATCATCACCAGCCAAACCAACGACGAGGTGACGCTCAAGTTGCCCGGCGGCATTTCCATTACCTACAAAGCGACGGACATCATTAAGCGCACGCAGTTGCCGACCAGCATCATGCTGCCCGGCCTCCAGGCAACAATGACGCCGCAGGAACTGGTGGACATGATCACCTACCTGCACAGCCTCAAGCAGGCCAAGCCGTAGCCGGCGCCTTTACAAAGCCTTGGCGCTTGGCCAAGCTCCGCGCATGAAAACCGCCCCCCTGGTACTGGTCGCCCTGGCCACTATTACCGTCGCAGACATGGCTCACCCAGCTTCTTTCACGTTCACAGCCCGCTCGCAGGCGCTCTCGGCGACCGGTGGCGGCAAATACAAACCGGTCGAGACCGAAATCACTTGGGAGGCCTCCAAGACAGCCGTGGTCATCGTGGATATGTGGGACGATCACTGGTGCCCAAACGCCGCCAAGCGCGTCGCTGAAATGGCCAAGCCGATGAACCAGTTGCTCCTGTTGGCCCGCGAGAAGGGCATGCTCATCATCCACGCGCCCAGTTCCACGGTTGATTTTTACAGTGACGCTCCTGCCCGCAAACGAGCCAAGGACGCGCCGACTGCCAAGCCGCCGGTCGCGCTCTCAAAGGATGTGCGCTGGGGCACCAACTGGTGCTGGCCAAACAAGTCCCGCGAACCGGAACTGCCGATCGACGACACCGACATGGGTTGCGACTGCGAGGAGGAGTACCCGATCCGCGAGGCGTGGACGCGCCAGATCGACCTCATCGCGATCGACGACGAACGCGACGCCATCACCGACAACGGCCAGGAAACGTACAACCTGCTCGCGCAGCACGACATCAACAACATCATCCTCATGGGTGTGCACCTCAACATGTGCGTGCTCGGCCGCCCGGTAGGCATCCGGCAAATGGTCACTGTCGGCAAAAACGTTGTCCTCATGCGCGACATGACCGACACGATGTACAACCCCAAAAAGCGGCCATTCGTCAGCCACTTCGAGGGCACCGACCTGATCGTGAAACACGTCGAAAAATTCTGGTGCCCCTCCATGACGAGCAGCGCCATCACTGGCAAAGCCCCGTTCCGTTTTAAGAACGACCCGCGCAAATAGTGGATTGCCGGTCACAATTCCGGGCTTGAAATCAGTAAGAGATTCGTTACGTTCGCCCCCCGTTTTTCGTTAAAGACGGATTCCAGATCATGCCTTCAGGAAACGATCTTCGCAAAGGAATGGCCGTCAAGCACAAGGGCGAGGTGGCCGTCGTGCTGGAGTGCCAGCACCGCACCCCCCCAAAAACGCGTGCGTTTGTTCAGGCCACGCTGCGCAGCATTCGCACTGGCAAATCGCTCGATACTCGGTTCAGTTCCACTGAGAAAGTCGACGTGATTCCGCTCGACCACCGCAAGATGGAGTACAGCTATCGCGACGGCGACGACTTCGTTTTCACCGATCCGGAAACCTACGAACCTATGACCGTGACGCTGGATCTCGTCGGTGATGCGGTGGATTACATGGTCGAAAACTGCCCGGTCCAGATCACGTTCATTGAGGGCAACCCGGCCGTACTGGAGCTGCCGTCAAGCGTAGTTCTCACCGTGACTAACGCGCCGGACGGTGTGAAGGGCGATTCCACCACGAACGTGATGAAAACCGTCACCCTCGAGACCGGGAAAACCATTCAAGCACCGCTTTTCATCAAAACGGGCGAACGACTGAAGGTAGACACCCGGGATGGAAAATATATGGAGCGCGTGAACAAGTAGTTCGTCACGAACGATATATGTGGACTCTCCGCCTGACCAAACGGAGTGTTTTAGTATTCCGGCTCGAGCCTCGGCCGGAATTTATATTTCCTGGCCAAGGCCTGCACACTACGGAGTGATTTCATGCCGCCGGTGCAGGATGGATCGGAGAGGCAGGCGCAGGCGGCGCAGACAGCCGTCTCCAGGCAATTGGCCAGGTCCCATTCCTCGTGCAGGCCAAGCAGCATGCCGGTGCAGAAGGCGTCGCCAGCCCCGGCCGCGCCAACGATGTCCCTGGCCGGGATTCGCAATGAGGATTGCAGCACGTCTTCGCCCTTTCGCGTGCGCACAAACCCGCCCTCCGGAAAGTGGATTACCACCAGTTCGCCAACGCCCATCTGCAACAATGCGCCGGCGGCGTGCCGAAGCGCCACGGTGTCCAGACTGCCGTCGTCCTGCCGGATCTTGAAACCGGTTGTCTTGCCCGCCTCGACTTCATTAAGGAAGCAGTAGTCGGTGTATTGCAGTGCAGGGATGATGACCTTGGTGAAGCGATCGCTGTCCTCGCTCACGGCGTCGATACTTGTCCGCAGCCCGGCCGCCTGCGCCGCCGCCAACAGCCTGGCCGCCTTGGTGCCGTATTTTTTGTCGGGACCATCCAATTCGTCGAGCAGGAGCAGATAGCCGAGGTGAAAAAACATGGCCCTGGTTTTGTTGAAATCAAGATCGCTGCCATCCCAGAGCGCGTTGGCACCGCGGTTGTGAAAAAACGTCCGGTTGCCGCCTTTGGTCTCGGTCATGACATCCGTGTAGGAAGTCGGAGCATCGGAGGTTGCCTTGAGCAGCTTGGTGTCGATGCTGTGTCTAGCGCAATCCTCGAGAATCAGATTGCCGAACGCATCCTTGCCAACTAGCCCGGCGGCGGCAAGCGGGATGCCGGCGTTTAGTTTGGCGAGGTTGACCAGCAAATTGTACGGGGAGCCGCCCGTGCCGGTGACTGTGGCCCCCGTGATGTTGGCCAGTTGCTCCCGCTGAGGGTACACATCGATCATCTTCACCTGATCGATGATCCAGTTTCCACCAGCCAGAATCCCCTTGCGGGCGGATGCTTTTGTTGCAGCGGGCATTGGAAATGCAAAGCCTGCCACCGGCGCCGCCCAAATACCAGTGCGGAGTTGCGTTAAATCAGTTCCAGCGTGTCAGCCTCAACCTTGACAGCCGCGGCCTTGCCAATGAAATCAAGCCGCAACAGTATCGTGGTCATCCCGAACCGCTCTTCCACCCAGCCCTCCTGCCCCTGCAGTGGGCCGGATCTGACAATCACCCGGTTCCCCACCTCGATCGTCGGCTCCACGCGGATTTCTACCTGCTGATCAAGGGCATAAAGAATGTCGTTTAACTGTTCTTTAAATTCCTCCTGATCAGGAACTTCAAGCATGTTGGCAACGTAGTTACTCTGCTGCGCCATCTGCCGTGTTTTGAGGTTGAGCTGGAGAAAAACGTAGCCGGGGAAAAGCGGTTTTTGGAAGGTAACCACCTTGCCGCGATATTTCTTGGTGCTGCTGTAAGTCGGAAGGGTGGTCGGGAATTTGTAGACTTTTCCGTGCTCGACGAGCTTCTTTTCGCAGCGCGGTCGCACGTGAGCCACGTACCAGTCCAACTCCGCGTCTTGCGGTGCCTCGACTGCGTCCATGACTTCCGTAAGCTCCTCCATCTCGACGGAAAATATAGCCAAATTACTTGACCAAAACAACGGCGTAGTTGCGTTTGCCCCGGCGCAACAGCAGGTATTTTCCGAACAACAGGTCGCCAGACTGCAACTTGTGCTGCTCGTCATCGGTGCGCCGGTTGTTAACGTACACTCCACCACCCTTGACATCCTTGCGAGCCTGGCCACGCGACTGGGCCAGGCCGGCCTCGTGCAGCAGCTCCGGCAGCCAAAGCCCCTCTCCGCCAAAACGGTCCAACCTGATTTCATGCGTCGGCACCTCGCCGGCAATCTCTCGAAAGGTCGCCTCGGTGATGCCATCCAGCTCGCCGCCGAACAGAATCTCGCTAGCGCGAATGGCCTCGTTGGCCGCCGCCTCACCGTGTGCCAGGGCGGTCACTTCCTTGGCCAAGGCCTTGTGAGCGATGCGCGCTTGCGGCTGCTCCGAGTGTTGCCGGGACAAGGCCTCGACATCGTCCCGGTGCAGAAAGGTGAAAAAATTTAGGTATCGCACCACGTCACGGTCATCAACACGCACCCAGTACTGGTAAAACTGGTAGATGCTCGTGCGGGCCACGTCGAGCCACACGGCGCCGGCCTCGGTCTTGCCGAACTTCGAGCCGTCGGCGTTGGTGATAAGCGGCAGTGTCAGGCCAAACGCCGGGCGGTTTTGCCGTCGGTGGATGAGGTCGATGCCAGCAGTGATGTTGCCCCACTGGTCGCTGCCGCCAATCTGCAGTTCGCACTCGTGCTGCACGCACAGGTGATGGAAGTCGAGCGCCTGCAGGATCATGTAGCTGAACTCGGTGTAACTGATGCCGACGTCGCGATCCTCCATCCGCGCGCGCACGCTCTCTTTGGCCACCATGGCATTGACCTTGAAATGCTTGCCGACGTCGCGCAGAACGTCGAGGAACGAGAGCGGCGCGGTCCAGTCGGCGTTATCGACGAGCAATGCCGCGTTGGCCTCGCTGTCAAATTCCAGAAAGCCGGCTAACTGTTTTTTGACCCCCTCAATGTTGGCCTTGAGCTGCTCGTGGGTGAGTAGCTGTCGCTCGGCACTTTTGCCGCTAGGATCACCGATCGAGCCGGTTGCGCCACCGGCAACAATGATCGGCTTGTGGCCAAACTGCTGGAAGCGGCGCAGCGCCAGCAACGGCACCAGGTTCCCAACGTGCAGGCTATCAGCCGTGGGATCGAACCCGCAGTATAGCGTCACGGCTCCCTTGGCCAGGCGCTGTGTAAGCGCCTCCCGATCCGTGCAGTCGGAGACGAGTCCGCGCCATTCCAGTTCCTCGATGATGCCCATAAAACGGGGCGTGTTATGGCCACTTAGCCGTTGAAAGTCGAGAGCCGACCGCTTGACGAAACGCTTGGCCTACAAAAAACCGGGCAGAAAAGTCTGCCCGGCTACAAAACGATTTAATGTGTCGGGTTACTCGTCCGACTTGGTTTGGTCGTCCTTGGCTTCCTCTTCTGCGGGAGCTTCAGCCTTGGCCTCTACCGGGGCTTCATCACTCTCGGCAGATGCCCCAGCCTCTTCTACCTTGGCTTCCTCAACGACAGGAGCGGCCTCCTCCACATTGGCGGCTCCGCTCTCCTCTTCCTCGTCACCGAAGTTGTCGAAGGCATGCTGCAATGCCACGAGATCCTCGCCCGGCTTGAGCGCGTCGAGCACGGCTTCCTCCTCCTTGAGTTGTTCCTGAGAGTAGTTGGCCGCCTTGATCGAGAGGCCAATACGGCGGTCCGCCCGATCGATCTTGATCACACGAGCCGTCACCTCCTCACCCACGTCAAGGACATCCTTGATTTTCTCGACCCGCTCCTCGCTAACCTGGCTGATGTGAACCAAGCCGTCGATGTCGTGCTCCAGTCCGACGAACGCGCCAAAGCTAGCGAGCTTGGAAACCTTCCCCTTGACCAGGTCACCGATCTTGTACAGATCATCGATCTTGTCCCACGGATCCTCGGCAAGCTGCTTGATGCCGACGGAGATGCGCTGGTTTTCCTGGTCCACCTCGAGCACCTGCGCCTCGACTTCCAAGCCCTTTTTCAACACCTCGGACGGGTGATTGATCTTGCGGGTCCAGGAGATGTCGGAGACGTGGATCATGGCGTCTAGACCCTCCTCGAGCCCCATGAAGGCGCCGTAGCTGGTGAGGTTGCGAATCTTGCCGGTCACCTTTGTGCCGACCTTGTATTTATCCTGGGCCAAATCCCATGGGTTGCTCTCGAGCTGGCGTGTGCCAAGTGAGATTTTCTGCTCGTCCTGGTTGATACCGAGCACCACGGCCTCGATGTCCTCGCCGGCCTTGAGTACCTCGGAGGGCTTGTTGATGCGCTTAGTCCAGGACAATTCGCTGACATGCACCAGCCCTTCGACTCCCGGCTCCAACTCGATGAACGCGCCGTACGGCATGAGGTTGACCACCTTGCCCGCCACCTTGCTACCGATGGGATATTTCTCCTCGATCTTGTCCCAAGGGTTGGCCTGTTTTTGTTTCAGGCCGAGGCTGACACGCTCGCTCTCCTTGTTGATGTCGAGCACAACCACTTCAAGTTCCTGGCCAACGGCCAACATCTGCGAGGGATGCGTGATGCGGCCCCAACTCATGTCGGTGATGTGCAGCAAGCCGTCCAAGCCGTTCAGGTCAACAAAGGCCCCGAAGTCGGTGAGGTTCTTGACGGTGCCCTTGCGGATGTCGCCCGGCACCATGTCATTGAGGAGTTCCGCGCGCTTGGCGGAACGTTCCTCCTCGATCAGTTCGCGGCGACTGAGCACGATGTTTTGCCGCTCGAGATTGAGCTTCATCACCTTGAAATCGTAAGTCTGGCCGACGTATGGCTCCAAATCGCGCGGGGTGGTGACGTCGATCTGCGACGACGGCAGGAAAGCCTCCACGCCAATATTCACAATCAACCCGCCCTTGACCGCCGCCTTGACTCGGCCCTTGATGTGGCCTCCCTCCTCGCAAATGGTTTTGATGTTATCCCAGTTCTGCTTGAAAATGGCCTGCTCGTGGGATAACTCGACCATGCCGTCGCGGTCCTCGAGCCGCAGGATTTGCACATCCACCATGTCTCCCAGCTTCAATTCCTCCTCGTCGTGATCCTCGAATTCGTTGACCGGCACGGAGCCCTCGCTCTTGTAGCCGATGTCGATCATGACTTCCTTCTGACGGATCTCAATGACCGTCCCTTTGACTATTTGGCCTGCGGCAAAGCTGGGTTGGCTCTGCGCCATGGCCTCTTCCATGGTTAATGACACTATATTATATTGTAAATTGGAGTAAGTTTCCCCAGAAAAACCGGTGGCTCGTGAAAAGCGCCCGAAGACGGAGCGACCGGGTTAAAGGTTAAGTTACTCGGTTAACGATTGTTTCTCAGCTTCCAACGGGCTGCCCGCAAACACGGGGCCCAGCGGCGCGGCAACATACGCATGGCCATGCCGATTGCAAGTGCCATTTCGAGAAATAGCTTTGTTTTATTTGAAGGAATCCAAGGCTCGACGGGCCTCGCGGCGGACGTAGTCGTACTTGTCGCTTGTCAATTTCCTGATTTCCGGCTCCGCCTTGCGGGCGTCTTTGCCCGCCCGCCGCAACGCCTGACAGGCGAAGAGGCGCACCAGCGGCTCCTCGTTGTCGAGAATCGAGATGTACAGATCAACGTCACGGACGCGCACTCGGCGCAGGGCCTCCAACGCCAGCTTCCGATCCTCGCTCGTTTCGAGTCGGGCAAACAACTCCGGCCCGGCCGGCCGGGCGTCCGATCCGAGTTCGCCCAGCCCTCGAATGGCCGTGTGACGCACCTTGGCCGACGCGTCGCTAAGCGCCGGCTTGAGTAGCGCCAACAATTTGCCGTCATCCGTCTCTACCTTGGTCAAGGCATTCAACGCGCTGGCACGCACGCCCGAGTCGTCGTGGCGAACGGCTTGGTTCAGCGCTGGCAGCGCCGGCTTGGCCTCGGGTCCCAGCTTAGCCAACGCGTCGAAAGCGGCTGACTGGGTCGCGGCATGCTTCACTTCCAGCACGCCGACCAAACGCTTCACCGCAATGCTGGGCAGCTTGCGAAAACCTCCGAGTGACTCGACCACCGCCAGGCGCAAATCCGTGCCGGCCCCGTCGAGCATGCCGGCCAGCCGCCTAGCCAGGGCCGTATCTTCGCTGCCGAGTTTGCCGATGGCGCGCACGGCGCTGAGTTGGACCGCGGCATCCTGGTCGCCGAGGCTCTCGACCAGTGCTGAGGTCGCCCCGCGCGCGCTTGGCCCAAGGCTAGCCAGTGCATCCATCGCCTCCTGGCGGACAAGTGTGTTGTCATCGCGCATGGCCGCCTGCAGCCGCGGCATCAGGCTGGCCGGCTTGGCTGTGGACGCCACCAGCGCAGACAAAGCCATACTGCGAAACGCCGCCTGTTTGTGTTCCAAAAATGGCAAAATTGCCTGCCGCGCTGCCGCCGACTTGGCCGCGATGTTTTTCAGCCCAAGCAGCGCGAGATAAACCGATCCGTCAGCCTGTTGCGCCTTCAGGGCGGCTGCCAGCGCAGGTGTTGCCTGTAGGCCGATCTCGCCAAGGCAGCTGGCCTGCCACGATTTGCCGCCGAGCATGGCTAAGGGCTGCGACTTGGCCGACGCCAATATCCACGGCACCGCCGCTTGGCCAATATCAATCATCGCTTGACGACATGCCGCCCGTTCCGCCGCCGCCGCCTGGCCAAGTTGGGTGATCAGCCTGGGAACAGCGTCCCCGGCATCCGGTCCGATGCGCCCGAGTAGATTGATCGCCTGGCCGCGCTTGACCGGGTCGTCACTCGCCAGCCGCCCGACCAGATGCGGAACGGCTGCCCGGCTGTCAGGACGCAGGCTGAGCAGGCCGTTCATGGCTTCGTGCCGGACACGGTCGCCATCGTGATCCAGCGCCTGTAAAAGCAATGGCAGTAACTGTTCGCCGGGCAGTCCGACTCGATTCAGCGCCTGAAGTCCGTTGGCCGTGACCCGGCTGGACGGCTCCGCCTCAAGCCGCTTGGCCAAGCGTTTGGCCGGCTCACCCGGCTCGCTCATCCAGCCGATGGCCACCGCGGCGGCGGCGCGGACATTTTCGTTATCCGAGCCAAGCGCCTCCAACACCTGCGGATGCGCCGCCGGTCCAATCTTGCCCAGCGCGGCCCCGGCGGCTTCGCCGAGGTAAGTCTCTTCGTCGGCCAGCAGGGCGAACAGGCGCGGCGCTGCCTCATGGGCGTCCGAGCCCATATTGCCGAGTACCCGGGCCGCGCCGCTTCGGATCGACTCGCTCTCATTGCCCAGCGCGTCGATAAGCTGAGGAACAGCGGCCGGGCCAATCCGTGTCAAGGCAGTCACCATTCGAAGCCGCACCTGGTCGCGGTAACGACGGCTGCTCCGCCGCAGGCGCTTGATGAGTTCCGGCGTGGCCTCGTGGGCATCCGGCCCGAGATTAGCCAGCGCGGTGGCGGACCAGAAGAACACCTGTTCCTGGTCGTCGTCCAGCGCCCTGACCAGCGCCGGCACGGCTGGCTTGGCTTCCGGGCCGAGCAACGCCAGCGCCCGGGCCGCCTCGCGCCGGGCAACCTTGTCACCTTCGCGCAGATCGGAGATCAACCGGTCCACCTCCCCAGCGGCAGCCAGCAGAGACCCAAGCAAGAAAAGTAAAACAGTGTTCGAAATCTTCATGCCTGAAAAAAATCCCGCTGACGGCGGGATTGGAATTCAATCGGTGACTGGCTGCCGGTTCACGACAAAAAAGGCAGTTTGCCGGTGCTGTCGTTGAACGAGTCGGTAGTCGCCCCAGCTTGGTTCAGCATCGTGACAAAAAGGTTGTTCAGCGGTGTGTCGCCAGAATACTGGATGTGCCGGCCAGGCCGAATCCATCCGCCGCCGCGTCCCGCGAGCACAATCGGCAAATTCTCGTTGTTGTGGCGGTTGCCGTCGCTGATGCCGCTACCGTAAACGATCATGCAATTGTCGAGCAGTGAGCCGTCTCCTTCCGGAATCGATTTCATCTTCTGCAGCATGTACGAGAGCTGCTCGACGTGGAAGGTGTTGATCCTGCTGATCTTCTCCAGCTTGTCTCGGTTGTTTTGATGGTGTGATAGCGAATGGTGGCCCTCATTCACACCGATAGGACGGTAGCTGCGGTTCGAGCCGGCATTGGCCAGCATGAAGGTAGAAACCCGGGTGACATCGGTCTGGAACGCGAGAATCATCATGTCGCCCATCAGACGGATATGTTCCTGGTAGCTGTCCGGCACGCCTTCCGGCTTCCCGAGCCCCGCGAGCACACTCGACTTCGAGGCGCTTTCGCCTTCAGCCCACTCGATGCGCTGCTCAATCTCGCGAACGGCAGCCAGGTACTCGTCGAGTTTCTGGCGGTCGTTGCCGCTGACCTTCCTGGTGAGCGAACGGGCATCCTCCAGCACGAAGTCTAGAATGCTTTTCTGGTAACGCTGTCGCCTGGCCAGGCTTTCGTTGCGTTCGCTTTTTGGACCGTTGCCGAATAGGCGCTCGAAAACCAGGCGCGGGTTGGTCTCCTTGGCCATCGGCGTGGCGCCGTCACGCCACGAGACGTTGTTTGAGTAGGCGCAACTGTAGCCGGAGTCGCATTTGCCAGACTGCCGGCCGCGCTCGGTTCCCAGCTCCAGCGAGGCGAAGCGCGTCTTATGACCGATCTTTTGTGCGGCGAACTGGTCCACCGATACGCCGGCTCGAATCTCCGAGCCTTCGCTCTTGAGCGGCTGCACGCCGGTCAGAAACACCCCGGCACAGCGGGCGTGGTCGCCGGGGCCGTCGCCGTTGGAGCGACCCTTGTCCTGCGTCAACCCGCTGAGCACGCAGAGGTCGCGCTTCACCGGCGAGAGCGGCTTGAGGATGCGCGGCAAATCGTGGTCCGCGCCGGTGGCTGACGGCTTCCACTCCTGCATGTGGACGCCATTCGGCACGAACAGAAACGCCATCCGCACCGGAGGCTTCGCGGAGGCTGCACCGGCCAAGGCACGCACCGGGTTCATGCTCTCGAGCATCGGCAGTGATACCGCCGCTCCGAGCCCCTTGAGAAACGTACGTCTGCGAACCTGGCTTGGGTTACTCATCGCTTTCTGTGTGTAAGTTGCTCAACAGGAATGGCTTGCTGTTCACCACACCGCTCAAGAGAGCGGAAAAACGGTGGCCGTTTGCCTTCAAATCCTTGCAAATGTCATCGACCGCGCATTTGTCGAAATACTCCAAACCTCGGCCAAGCGCGAAAGTTAGCATTTTCTCCGCCAGCGTGCGAATAAAAGTTTCGCGCGATTTCAGCACTTTTTTAAGTCCTTCCGGTCCGTTAATCGTCTCGCCGGTGGGCAGTTCGCCGGTGGGATCGATTGGAAAATTGCCGTCGAGATCACGCCACGCGCCGATGCCGTCGAAGTTCTCCAGCGCAAAGCCAAGCGGATCCATCTTCGAGTGGCAGGTCGCGCACTCGGTCTTTGCGCGATGCTTCTCGAGCCGCTCGCGGAGCGTACCGCTGGTGATCGCCTCTTCATTTTCCTCCAGCTCCCCGACATCGGGCGGAGGCGGAGGAGGCGGGGTGCCTAGAATCTCCTCGAGAATCCATTTGCCGCGGTTGACCGGCGAGGTGCGGGTGGGGTTCGACGTGATTGTGAGGATGCTCGCGTGCGTCAGGACGCCGCCCCGGCCGCTGCCCTTGGCCAAGCTCACCCGCCGGAACCCCGGCCCGCTCACACCATCGATACCGTAATGCCTAGCCAAACGATCGTTGAGGTAGGTGAAGTCGGAATCGATCAACTCAAAGATACTGCGATCCTCCTTCATCACCGCCCCGAAGAACAACTCGGTCTCGCGCTTCATCGCCGTGCGAAGGCTTTCGTCGAATGATGGGAACTTGACTGGGTCTGGCGTGACGCCGGAGAGGTTTCGAATCTGGAGCCATTGGCCGGCGAAATTTTCGACCAATGCACTCGATCGTGGATCGGCCACCATACGACGCACCTGTCCCGCAAGCACGTCCGGCCTGGTCAACTCTCCACGCTTGGCTAAGCGGAACAACTCGGCATCAGGCATGCTACTCCACAAGAAATACGACAACCGAGACGCCAGCTCCCAGTCGTTGAGCCGCCGGATCGTCTCGTCCTTGACCGGTCGCGTGTCCAGCTCCCAGCGGAATAGAAAGTGCGGCGAGACGAGTACCGCCTGCGTGGCCAACCGCATCCCCTCCTCGAACGAGCCGCCATCCCCCATAACCATGTCGACGAACGATAACAGGCGGTTGACCTCCTTTTCGCCGACCGGCCGGCGGTACGCTTTTTCGGCGAACTGCGCCAGCGATTCGCGGGCAACCTGGCGCGCCTCGCCCGGCTTGGGCTGACGCACGATCGCGCGGCGGTGCGACTCCGGCAGCCTCGGCTGCGGCGCATCGAGTGGGCCGATCATATCAGTGCTTTTGACAAATAAATTCCGGTCGCCACGCAACGCCGGATCTGGCGAGTCGTTGTTGACGTAATTGTTCAAGTACGCAACGGAAACCTGATGCACGCCTTTTCCCGGCTTGAGTTTTAAGACAAAATCTCGCCGCTCCTCTTCGATTTCTTTCACATCGAATGTCTTCACCGGTTTGCCGTTGAGGCGGACCTGCATTTTCGGCGGCTCCGGCCCGGCAAGCGTTGCGTAGGCGTTTAGGCGGAGGAGGTACTCGCCATCCGTCTTGAACGGATAACGGATGTCGATGCTCCCCTCGCGCATTAATCCCCAGAAACTGTCGTCTTCGATTCGCACCGCCTCCTCGTCGCTCTTCGTGCCCCACTTTTTAGTGCGGATGTTTTCCTCGGGTGGGTATGCCGGAATGTCGGTCCGGATCGCCTTGGCGGTAATCTCCTCTGCGGCTCGAAGATATTTCTCCATTAGGATTGGGGAGAGCGAGAGCACGTCGCCGATGTTGTCGAAACCGTAGCCGACCTCGTCATTGGGAAAATCCGCCGCCGGCCGGTAGTCCACGCCAAAAAGATCGCGGATGGTGTTATTGTACTCGCTGCGGTTGAGACGTCGCAGCGTGACTCGGCCGGGGTTCACCGGCACAGCGGGGTTCGAGCAATCAAACTTGGCCAACTGCGAGTCGATGAACTCCGTCAAAAGAATGCGCTCATCCTCGGTCGGTTGCGGCTTCTTGTCCGGCGGCATCTCCCGCTGGTGCAGCATGTGTTGAACCTTCTCCCACGTGCGCCCATCCCTGAAGAAATTCGGGGTAGCTCCAAACGCCTCGAGGTTCACCTCCGCCTTTGCCCGCTTGTTGCCGTGGCAACCGTAGCAGTACTGCTTGAGCAGCGGCTGGATATCGCGGGTAAACTCCGCTTGGCCAAGCGCTTGGCCAAAGCCAAAAGTCAGCAGCAGACAAACCGCTCTGTTGGACGAAAACACCATCAAACCCCGAGGAAGCTAGCGCAAAAAGCACGCCCACGCACGCCGGTATATTCAATACCTCGCTTGGTATTATGAGTTGAGCATAACGCCAATCAGCGCGGCAGTGTCTCAGGCAGGTCGGCAATGACGTAGGCCATCACGGCCATGGCGGCGACGCAGCGATTGAACTCCGCCGGGACGAGCTTGTCGATCGTGTCGGCGTCGGTGTGGTGAAACCAAAAATATTTCTTGCGATCCACCTCGAGATGCATCACCGGCACGCCGCCCCGCACTAGCTTAAGCACGTCCGCCCCACGGCAGCCCTTGGCGATGTTGCCGGAGCCAATCGGGTCGAGCAGTTTGCCGACACCCCGGATGATCTCCATCCCGCGGCCGCTGCCGAGGAAGCCAAAGCCGGTCGGTTGGAACACGCCGGAGTCTGATTCAATCGCCAACGTGTGCCTGGCCAAGGCGGCCTCGTGGCGCTCGGCGTACGACATTGCGCCACGTATGCCGTTCTCCTCATTCGTCCACAGCACCACGCGCACGGTGCGCTTCGATCGCAGGCCAAGCTTAAGCATCAGCCGCGCGGCCTCCCACGCGGCAAGGCAACCGCCACCGTCATCCATCGCCCCTTGGCCGACGTCCCACGAGTCGATGTGGCCGCTGACGATAACGATCTCCTCCGGCTTCTCTGAGCCGGGGATTTCGGCAACGACATTTCGCGAAGTGCCGTCGGCCAGCGTACGCGCCTCCATCTTGAGCCGCACGCGAAGTGGCTCACCTCGGGCCGCCATGCGTGAAAGCATGTTGGCGTCCTCCAGCGAGAGAGCGGCGTGCGGGATTTTTTTTACGTCATCGGCGTACGACATGCCGCCGGTGTGCGGCGTCTGCATAGAGAACGGCCCGACGGAACGAATCAGGCTCGCCAACGCCCCGGCCCGAGCCGCATGAATCGCGCCCTGTGTGCGGACGATCACCGTCTCGCGATACTCGGTGAACGGCACGTTGAAGAGGACAATCCTGCCCTTGGCCTCGGCGACACGATTCTTGAGATCGTCAAAGCCGGTGACCACCAGCACGTCCGCCGTAATGCCCCCGGGCGGCGTGCCAACGCTGCCGCCTAAGCCGAGCATCGGCAACGTGCGGCGGCGTGGCGACAGTAACTCGACCGACTCGTTGCCGCGAACCCAGCGCGGCACGATAACTTCCTCTCCCCTAACATTTTGAAAGCCGTCATGCTTCATCTCTGCGAGACACCAGTCGATGGCTGACTCGAGATTTTTCGAGCCGGTGAAACGCGGGCCGAACGTGTCGCACATTGTGGCTAGGCGAGTGAAACCAAACAGGCTGTTGGTCGCCGCCTGGGTCAGCCGCTGGGCTTCCGGCTGGTAATCCGCCGGCGTGCTCCCGGCTGCGAACGCGCCCGCCGCCGCCAAGCCAAACGGCAGACAAAGGAGGAGTCGTTTCAAGTTCATCTATAAAAATTATTTGCCCGGGCGGACCGGCTGGAGCCAGGCGCGCTCGTGTTCCCCGGCAACGAACGGGTTGGCCATCTTCTTTGAAGACGTGATCTCCGCCCGGACGTACAGCTCGTCACCGTTTAACGTGTAGCTAGGCTCGAGTGATTTTGATTGGCCAAGGATCTCGCCGATGCCAGCTTGGCTTGGCTTGAGCGAGTTGCGCTGAGCCAAGTCGCTGCTTCTCTTGAAATTCTTTCGCGTACCGATGAACCGTGTGGTGTACGTCACGCCCGCCTCCGGCTGGATGCGGAAGCTGTATCTGCGCGCGGCCAGATGGATGGAATCGACTTCCACGCCGCTCGAGGCATAGAAATCGCCGCGCTCCATCGCAGCAATGATCGACCCCGGCGTGAGCGACTTGGCGCGAACCATCACCCAGCCACGGCCGGTGTTGCTCTGGCCGACAGCGAAGTCGTGATAGTTGTGCGCATCGTCTGTTCCCAGTCCAAACATCAACGGCAGCTTGTGGACGCCAAGCCGGTAGGCGTTGATCACGTCCCAAATCTGCCCGGTACTGAGATGCCCGGTGTCGCCGTAGTTGTTCACGGCCGGGTGGCCGTTGTACACCTCGAAAAACTGTTCACCGCGCAACTGGATCATGTCGGCCGGCTGGATCGCCCAGCCAAAGTTGGGGTGGTTGATGTGCGGAAACATCGGCTGACCGGTGGCCTTGCGCTGCGCCAGCACGGCGTCGATGTTTTTCTGCATGGTCGCCGCTACGCCGGCCCCGCCTTGCGGCGGGATTTGTTTTTTCAAGTTGGTGGCGTTCAGGTGAATCGGTAGGCCCTGAAACTGGTCGGTGATTTCCTGGCTCTGCATCAGCAGGAAATTCCCCGGCACATCAATCTTCGAGCGATATTCGACATAGGTCTTGAGCCGAACCTGCGGGACGCCCTCCACGACCCTGTGCTCGACCCAGTCGTTGCCAAAGCGCTTGAGGTATTTTTCGAATGCCCGCAGGCCGCCGGCGTTTTTCTCACGGTGAATCCAGCGCTGGCCCTCGGACAACACGTTGTGGTCGGAAATAGCAAGGAAGTGGTAACCGCTGCTACGGTACCAGTCGGCGATCATCTCGGGATAGTCGTCGCCGTCGCTCCAGAGTGAGTGGGTGTGGAGGTTACCCTTCCACCAGCGAACGTCCTCGGCGGATAGGGTCAAGGCTGCCAGCATGAAAGCGATCGTGAGGAGGAACTTGGTTTTCATGCGTTGAAGTGGGGGAGCGTAGAGTTGCAAATGTTCAGCTGCAAGTTTTCAGTCATCGCTTGGTCCAATCGCGGCCGTGCCACCTGTCGATTCTCCAAATAAAATCGCCTGGTCAAGCGCCTGACCAGTTTTAATGCGGGGAATGGAAAACGCTGGCGAGGATCGACTCCTTGGTTTTCCAGAGGAGAGACATGGTCATCGACAGCGGGATCAGTATGAAGGCCAGCACGAACACCATGAAGAGCCACGGCTGGCTTGCCGCCGTGGCCGCGAGCTGGAGGAGCAGTTCCGGCGGCTCGATGTTGAGCGATGTCAGGTACATGACGCCGAAGTTGACGCCGAAGCCGATCGACGCCACGGCCAGCAGCACGCAGTTCATCTGGGAAAACAGCTTCGACTCAACCCGAAGCGTCTCGTCCGGCAGCATGGCGGCGAGGCGTGACAACATCTTGTTGAGTGATATCAGGTAAAATACGAACACCAAAGCCAACAGCCCAACAGCATTGGTGAAGCCCAATTCGTCTGGCGCACGGTGGTGCCAGTGCAAAAATGGCGACAAGCCAAGGTTGAACAGTCCGAGGAGTTTTACCTCGCCAAGCGCCTCCTGCCAGATGCGTTCCT
>Ga0209753_1000119_pt1 | contig 28427 bp, 21 predicted proteins | sample METZYME_3_550m_FD_187550 | JGI IMG/M metagenome (GOLD analysis project Ga0209753, IMG submission 187550) | Marine microbial communities from oxygen minimum zone in mesopelagic equatorial Pacific - METZYME_3_550m (SPAdes) (version 2) | ecosystem: Environmental > Aquatic > Marine > Oceanic... | reverse complement strand
TCAGCGCCTGCCAGCTCTTGGTAAATTCATTCACACTGAACCAGGCAGAGATCGAAAAGCCGGTGCCATCCTGGAAATCAAACATCTCCTCGTTTTCCACCGGTGTCTCTACATACTGGTCGGCGCCGTCGAGATCGATACCCTGGCCGAACTTGCCAGAACCGTACGCGATATCGTCGGATCCCATGCCGGTGCCGTGGCTGTCGCCGATGGTATCGTTAAGATCCCCGTCAAATGGCCAGTAGGCAATCAGGCCCTCGTGGAGCGGGTTATATCGTGCGAGAGGAAAGATCTGTTGGGCTGCCAATGCCGCAATCTGGTCCTCGCTGAGGGCGATATTCCATACCGCCACATCATCTATGGATCCCAAAAACCAGTTGCCCGTAGCATCATAAACGCCATCGCCTCCCATGTTGAAAGTGTCCCCTGAACTAACCGCTCCACCACCACCTGCAGTGCCGATTTGCTCTCCGTTTGCATAAACGTGCATTCCATCCGCGTTAACAATAACAGCGACATGGGTCCATTCCTCCAGGGTCGGCCCAAAATCCACATTGATATTTCCCGCAGGAGTCCAGTACTGCATGGTCGTCGGATTGATCATCCCATACTCGACAGCGTCGTTCTGGCCAATCAAACCGACCCGATTACCCGGTTGCTGCTCAGGCATGAGCATCCAAAAGGATAGGGTCAACTCCTCGAGATCGTTGAGCAGGCTCACCTCAGTCGTGACGGAGTCGTCCGCTCCATCAAACTGAATGGCTTTGTCACTGCCACCGCCAGTTGCGCCTGTCACGAATTCCGGTTCACCGTTAACAGTGCCGTGGTTTCCACCCTCGGACATATCCGGTGTTGACTCTGGGTCTGACTGATCATCGAATGGCCAGTAGCCTATCAGGCCCTCTTCGAGGCCCTGGGCATTTAGACTGGCGGTACCAATGATCGCCATTAACGATACGATTCCCGCAGCTATAAAGCGGCGGGACACTGTTAGTTTTTTAGTCATGGTATTAGTTTTAGTTTGGGATTGAATTTATATTTTTTAGTTAAATTATATTATCCCCCGGTGGGGGCAACATATTCTCATCGGATTTGTATCTGTCTTATAAAAATTTGAATTTCCGTCGACACGGGAGGGGCTGCCTACAGAAGATGCGAAAGAGCAACAAGTTTTTCTGTTGAAAAGTTATTCACATCTTATACACTAGTTGTGTTCAAAAATTGGATTTAAGCGGTGTTACGGAGTACCCTCACGTTGCCGCGCCGCACCGTTACACCATCACGATCCATTTTTTCCAGTAGTGGAATCACAATTCGTCGCGTGGTATCCATCGCCGTTCGCAGTTCGCTGGCAGTCGCCTGCCCATGTTTGCGCAAGTGCTGCTTGACCAACAATCGGCAACGATTGAATTGAGCCGCCCCGAGCACCAAATCGGGGCTCACATCAACGACTTCACCGGCATCTATGAGAAACTGAAGCGCCTGCCGCCCGGTTGAATTTTCAGTGATGTATTTGCGCGCCGGTGGATCGGGCATTTGCATTGTCCGGCGAAGTTTTTCCCCCACATCCCTCAAATGCGCCGGAAGAGCCGGTTTGTGGCTATTGCGAGCAATATGGTTTTGCCGACGAATGAACCCATTGCGGCAAAGATCCGCAATGAGTTCAGGAAAAACATCATGCCCGGGAAAAGCCTGTGCCATCACTGGATGCAGTTGATCCAAGGAGAGCCCGGGCAATTCGGGGCGACTGGCATGCTCGTCTTCCACGCGTTGTGCCATTGCGGCAATCGTCGATTGCCATCGGCTTTTGTCAGCGATCCAATCGCCCGCCTGGAGCGCCTTGCGTGAGTCCAATAACTGCCTTACAGCCTTGTCGATTTCTGCAGGTGAAAAAGAGGAGGGGCGCAAAAGGGTGTCGCGTTCAACAATGCCATCGCGTGTCAATTGTGTCTCGACCCATGTTTGCGGATCCTTAGGGGCCGCGATCCGCGCCTGAAGCAGTTGCATTCTGGCAGGGGCGCGCATTCTCTTTCTATCCCCATCCACATCAAGCACAAGGCCCCCCGCGAGTGTGGCTGTTTCCTGCCAATTACGAATGACGACGCGATCCCCGAGCCAAATGCAGACCGGCTGTTCAAGGCGCAGTTGGGCCAGTCGGTTTTGGCCCCGCTCGATGACCCCGCCGTCCGCCAAAACCAGTCTCGCCGGCCCATGGCCGGTGCCATGATGCACACGCACACGCGTGTTATTGCGCAAAGGCGAAGCATCAGAGAGAAGTCGTGGCGAACGCTCGAGGCAAACATCCAGTGTCGTAGTAGTTTGAGCCAACTCAGGCAAGGTGATCGTAGCGCCGCGTCTCACGGCATAGCGGGACAGATCAGCAAGGTTAATGGCCGTGCGCGTCCCGGGCTGGGCCACATCCTGCTCGCGGTTGTGGGATTGCAAACCGCGAACACGTGTTTCACGGCCTGGGGGAAGAGTGAGGACGGTTTGCCCCTTTTGCAGTGTGCCGCCAGTGAGTGTGCCAGTGACCACCGTACCAATGCCTTGCACCGTGAAGATGCGATCCGCCGCCAGACGGGGTTGATTGTAATTTTCATGAGGCGGTATTTGATCAACTACAGTGGTCAGGGCTCTCTTCAAATCATCCAACCCCGCCCCGGTCTTCGTGGAGAGAGGGATTATGTCGGCCCCTGCAAATGGACTGTTGCGAAGTTGATCGCTTATTTCTTTCACCCGCAAGGTGGTGTCCTGAACAAGGTCAGCCTTGGTAAGAACCACCACACCGCGCGTCACACCCAAGTAACTGAGGATTTGTAAATGTTCCTCCGTCTGGGGCATCCAGCCGTCATCGGCAGCCACCACGAGCAGAGCGAGATCCACCGCACCCACACCTGCCACCATGTTTTTTACAAAATCCTGGTGTCCCGGCACATCCACGATCCCAAGATTGCGGCCAGGTAATACCAGATGGGCGAAACCCAGATCAATGGTCATGCCGCGCGCTTTTTCCTCCGGCAACCGATCCGGATCCGTGCCGGAAAGCGCCTTAACCAGAGAACTCTTGCCGTGATCTATGTGGCCGGCGGTGGCGAGAATGGCGTGCCGCTGGGTCATTTTTCGTACACCAACAAAGGTTTGAATTCAGTAGAGGCCACTGCGAGGGATGTGACAGTGATGGCGATATATTTTCATTTTGAGATGAAGGATTGCCTGATGGCATTCATGAGCGGCTTTTCCTGATCTGGAAGAATGGTTCGCAAATCGAGACGGAAACGACGGCCGCTGATGGCACCGATCACTGGAGGAGTGGCCCGCCGCAACCGCGCGGCGAAATCGTTAAGCCGGATATCATCCGGCACAATATCCAGCGTCACCGTAGGGAGTGGCACTTGAGGCAGGGCTCCCCCGCCAACTTGGGATTGGCCCGGAGTCACGCAGATTTTAGCCGGCATCCCCTTCAGCGCCTTGGCCAATTTTCGCGTGCGTCGTTGGATTGAGGCAAGATCAGCCGTCAGCATCCGGTGCAGTGGCAGCGTGCCGGCCTGATTGTGAAGGTATCGCTCGGCAGTTGATTGCAGCGCACCCAATACCAGTTTGTCGCAGCGCAGCGCTCGAAAGAAGGGGTGCTTTTTCAACGCCTGCACATGGCGTGCTTTACCAGCAATGATGCCTGACTGAGGTCCGCCCATCAACTTGTCGCCACTGAAGCACACAATATCCGCGCCATCCTTGAGAACTTCGCTCGGCATCGGTTCATGATGCCCTTGGGCCCAGTCCCCGGTAGGAAGCAACACGCCGCTGCCAAGGTCCTCCACAAACGGCACGCGTTTTTTTCGGGCGAGCGCTGCCAGTTCACGGCGTTGGGGCGCAGCCACAAAACCCTCCATGAAAAAATTGCTGCGGTGCACTTTCAAAAGCAGGCCAGTCTGTGGACCGATGGCCCTGGCATAGTCATCCAATGTGGTGTGGTTGGTGGCGCCGATCTCGCGCAGTTTCGCACCGCTCGATTCGAGAATTTCCGAAAGGCGAAAACCTCCGCCGATTTGCACCAGTTCGCCTCGCGAAACTATGACCTCTGTTTTCTCCGCCGTGAAATGGCGCAGGTTGAGCACCAGCGCGGCGGCACAATTGTTGACGACCATCGCAGCGTCAGCCCCACACAACTCGGCAAGGCATCGCTCCAAGTAGGCGGCACGGCCTCCCCGGCGGCCAGTCACCAGGTCAATTTCAAGATTAATGCAGCCGGCAGCAGGCACAGGAATCATCGGCGAACGGCCAAGATTGGTATGCACAACCACACCGGTACCGTTGATCACCGACTGCAGGCGGGATAATGCCAGATCGTCGAGACGCTGCCGGATGGCGCCAATAATTTCGTCGTGACCTGGAATGGACCCGGCCTTGCGCAGCGACTGCAACTCGGCACGGATAACACCGACCACAAGGGGACGGGGCAACGGACAATCCGTCACGGCTTCCAGTATCGTGTCGACGCCGGGTATAGCCCGCGGTTTGTTCCTCTGCCCGGCCATTAGTTCACGGTGATTAACGGTTCGGTGGCCTCGGTGATCTGGCCGAAGGATTCAAGACCCAGTCCGGCACTCGCTTCCTCGAAGGCGGTGAGTCCATCGGGAGCCACCGCGACGAGCAAACCGCCGCTGGTTTGAGGATCGCAGAGCAAGGCTTTTTGGCGCTTGGTCAAGTCACTGATTTTTTGGCCGTAACTGTCGAAATTGCGATCGGTGCCTCCGGAAGTGCAATCCTCATCAATATAGCGGTCGACATTCTCCAGGCGAGGCACGCGTGTGCTGTCCAGGGTGGCACTCACGCCGCTGCCCTCGCACACCTCGGTGAGGTGCCCCAACAGGCCGAAGCCGGACACATCAGTCATCGCCTTTACCCCTGGCAGGCTGCCCAATGATGCGCCCAAGCTGTTGAGCGTAATCATCTGTTTGAGCGCTCGCTGGAAATCGGCTTGATCGGCAAGGCCACGCTTTTGCGCAGTGGCAACGAGACCGACACCCAGGGGCTTTGTCAGGAACAGTTTGCACCCAGGCACAGCGCGATCATTGCGTTTCAAATTCTCCATCGCAACCTGACCGGTAACAGCGAGTCCAAACATGGGCTCGGGCGAGTCGATGCTGTGGCCACCGGCAAGGGAAATGCCCGCGCAGGCACAGGCTGCACGGCCGCCTTCTAGCACGCGACCGGCAACCTCAGGCGGCAGTTTGTCCAGGGGCCAACCGAACACGGCGATGGCCATCAGCGGTTCACCGCCCATAGCATAAATGTCGCTGATTGCGTTAACAGAGGCGATCTGGCCAAATTCGAACGGGTCATCAACGATGGGCATGAAGAAATCTGTCGTGCTGATAATGGCCTGCCCGTTGCCCAGGTCGAACACAGCCGCGTCATCCCTTGAATTGTTACCCACCAGGAGTCGAGGGCCGGGCTCGGCCGTGCCGCCTAGCGACAGGATTTTCTCAAGCATCCCCGGTGCGATCTTACACCCACAACCGGCACTGCGGCAGTATTGCGTGAGCCGAACCGGATCATCCATGGGGCGAAGGCAAATTGGCGGAGAGGGTAGGAATCGAACCTACCTCGGCCCGTTCACGAACCGACAACGGTTTTGAAGACCGCGAGGAGCACCAGCCACCTTTCACTCTCCTGTGTTGAGTTTTTTTTAATAAAAACAATGCAATAATAATTTTTCTTTGCCTTAAAAAATGCCGCGGCACTTTAGGCACTTTAAAGTGTAACTTTTTTTGGGTGAATTCGGGGTGAATTGTCCTTTGAAGAAAGGTGTTTATTCACGCCGAACTGACGCCCATGGCAAAACCTAAAAAGCCAAGTGTCTCTACCACGAAAGTCGGGCTGGTTAAGGTTCAAATCAAAAACCGCCGTTGACAGTCACACTGGTAAGACGCGCACAAGGTACGGGACATACTGCACAAAGGCAAGCCGTACGGTTGTCTACTTACTGTTTGTCTGTGTAGAGGGTAAGGCGAGAACGAGTGGCGGCGGCGGCCTTGGGTTTACTGGATTTTTTCCAGATTTGAAGTGCCTGTTGGGCGGTGGTGGCGGCGGCCTTGAAGTTCTTGTTCGCAGCGTAGGCAACGGAAAGGGTGTCTAGGAATTCGGGGTTCTTGTTCTGGGTGATCCCGCAAAGGCGCTCAGACAATGCAAGTGCTTCAGTCGGGCTTCGGAGCGCTAGGTTCGACGTGGTTGCCAGGAGCAGGGAAAGTTGATTGGCGGCATCAAGTTGTTTGATGTCGTTGCGGAGGGCATCCTGATAGTTGGCGATGGCTTCGGAGATTTGACCCTCGTCACGGAGAGAGTTGGCGAAATGGAAATGGGCCTTTCCAATGGAACGCTTGAGTTGAACGTCGGTAGCATTTATTTTTCGGGCGGCATTCAGGTGGGTGAGTGCCTCTTCAAAGCGCGTTAGATTGAGCAGGATGGATCCTAGTTCCATCAGAATTCGAAAATCCTCCGGGTTCCTTGCTAGAGCATTCTCAAACGCCTCAAGGGCAGCTTCGGTGTTCTTGCGCTCCTTCAGGATGATCCCGATGACAAAATAGATATCGGCCAGTTCCTTTGGACTGGTGCCCGGGACTGTTTCCGCGACTGCGGCATGTCGCTTGAGATAGTTCAGACCTTCGGTGATTTCGTTGTGATCGACGAACTGACTGTTGACGCGGAGTGGGTCGCCCTCAGGAGGGGGCCCAACCCATCGCCCAGGAAACGGTACTGAATGGTCACGCCAGACTTTTGGATCGGCGTTGAGCAGATCAACATCGTCAAGGAGTTGATCGACGTTGACCGGGCCCTTGTAGATAACGGCCACGTGCCCGTAACGATCGATCAAAAAACTCCCTGGAATGGGCATGGAAAGCCAGCGATCAAGCAAGGAACGCTGGAAGAGATCGAGATTGCGAACGGTCTGGGAGGTTGTGTTGTCGGCGTCAAAAGGGAATTTCAATTTGGCCAAAGCACGCTTGGCGGCAATTGGATTTTCTGTATCAGCGTTAAGCACATGTATGCGCAGACCCTTTGAGCGAATTCTGGATTCGGCCGCGGTCCATTCACGAAGTTCAGAGATGCAAGGGGCACACCAACTCGCCCAGAGATTGATGAGCAAGGGTCCCTTTAAACGAGCGGCCGGGAGTTCGGATACGCCGCTTTCAGATTGAACGTAGACTGGAGGGGGTGAGAGCCGTGCCGAAAGCACAATTCGGGCGGAAGGATCAGGGTCGGGAAATACGGGTAGCGAGGGAGAGAGGGTCTTGCGGTTGGGAGGTGGACTCCATGTTTTTGCGCTGTTGATTCCCTGAGTAACGAGGAATCGCTCGCCTGATTTGATACCAGAAATCGATTCTTGTGTCCCTCCCGGCCAGTGAACAAGTAACTTTTCGATGATGGCGTTTGGGCCAAGTCCAAAGTGAAGCCAGCCGCTGGATTGAGACAGAAACGCATCACCGGCGTGCACACGCCTAATCAGGGGGGTGGGCTGGTTTTTGAGATAGAGATGGACACGGGCACCCACAGCATCGCGGTTGGTTGTTTTACCGTTGCCTGACAACTTGAGGGCAACCCAGTCGTCGTTGGCAACTGAATCGTTCCTTAAGAAGCGCAGGCGAGGCGCGGTGCGCGCTGTCATCCAAAGGTCGAGATCGCCGTCGAAATCCCAGTCAACGGCCGTGACAGCCCGGGAGTCATCCGGAAAATCAAATCCGGAGACCGAAGAGATATCCGCAAAACCGGCGCCTCGGCAATTGAGAAAGGCGCAATTACGCTCGTTGCCGCTAAAGGAACGGTCCTCGTGCAGGAGCCGGTTAAGCGCCTTCCATCCCTGCCGGTAACGCACGGTGTTTTCCGGGGTGATCTTGTCGACCGGTGATTGCGACACGACCTGCCGCCAATAGACACTTCACAAGTCGCCAGTGTCTTCGGTGCTGATGAAGCCGTTGGCAACAACCAGATCTTCCCAGCCGTCGTTGTTCAGATCCACAAAGCGGGAGCCCCACGCCCATCGCCCCATGGTCACACCCTGTTCCACGCTAACATCGCGAAAGCCGCGCTCTTCTTGGTTGGCCTGAAAAAGGGTGTTGCCGCGGGCGTGGCGTTGGTATTGAGCAAGCATTGCTTGGGGGGCACCGGGTTTAAACTGGCGCTGAAAGGTAATTCGGTTCCCGGCAGCGGAAAACATGTTGCTGATGTAAATATCAAGGCGGCCGTCCCTGTTAAAATCCCCCCAACTAGCTGACATTCCAGAGGCCATATCCTCGATGCCCAGTTCAGCAGCGACATCAACAAACCTGCCGCTGGTATTTTCATACAGGTTGTTTCGTCCATAATCGTTGGCGACGTAGAGATCGGGATCGCCGTCATCGTCGTAATCCTCCCATGTAGCAGCAAAACTGAACCTGTTGTTGTTGTGGTTGAGGCCGACGTTTTCGGTTACCTCGTTGAACTGCCACCTGCCGTCATTGCTAAGAAGCATATTTGCCCCCCCATTTTGGGCGTCGTGGTAGGGGAGCGGTTCTCCGAGCGCACCACTACGGACTCGGTCCGCCGATGGATTATAACCGCAAGCATAGATGTCCAGGTCGCCGTCGAGATCAAAATCGGCGGCACTGATGGAGAAGGTTTGAGCGTGGGTGGAGGTTCCGAAGCTGAGATTGAAACGGCCGGAGCCATCGTTTTCCATGAGAAGCAGCTTGAAGTCCTGGGAGACAGCGAGGTCGCGATCGCCGTCGTTGTCGAGATCGACGATCAGTGCACTGGCACAGTAGTCGAGCCAGCCGGTTCCGCTTTGGCGGGTGTGATCGGTAAGGGTTCCATCAGGATTCTGGATGAAAAGGCGGTTGGGCAATCCTCCCTGCTGACAAAGGTATAGATCGTCCAGTCCGTCACCATTCACATCGCCTAATGCAAGTCCATGGTTGGCAACGACATCAAGCCCGAGGTTGACGGGAATGCGCGCACGCCAGTGGTCGGTGGAACGGAGCAACTGTTCCCGGTAAGCCTTATTGTGGCCCAGGAGGTCGGCGGTGCAGTCGTTTAAGAGAGTGGTTTTATTTTTGGCAAGTCGGATGGATTCCTCGTAGGACAGGAGAGCGATGCTTTTGATATGCGGTGTTTCGATATCTGGTGTCCAATGGCAGAGCCATTCGGTGTTGATTTGTTTTGGTCCTTCGGTGGATTGGCCAGTGGCGTTAAACATGACACGGCTTGTAAAATCGTTTCCGGCCTTGTCGATCCTATAGAGTTTAACTTCGATTTGAAGGATGTTGGTGGACTCAATGGTGGACAGGAGAGACTGAAAGGCGATGACGGGATCGTTCTGTGAAGGTGCGGACCCAGGGCTGCCTCGTTGGATATGGAATTCTGAGTCGCGGTAGAACTCGGATAAATTGGCCGGCTTAAGTTGCAGATTCAACGCAGTATCCTGAATAAAGAATTTGGCGATGGAATCGTTGGACAGTTTTGAAGGTGTGGACAGTTCTTTTGCCAGCAGTTTGAGTTGTTTTGTCGCAGCAGCGCTGAATGCTTCACTGTCCCAGCCGTCCTCGATCGGATCGATGCGCTTGTAGGCGTCGGTGAGTGGGGCGACAAAAGTGGTTTGTTCAAGTCCTGGCGCAGTTTGGATACCCTCGACGACAGGAACTATTGCGGTTGATTCAGGTGATGACGGAAGGGAGTCGGACTCTTTCGGAGTCGAATTTTTGGAGCAACCGGTCCACGAGAGGCATAGGATGATACTGAGAACCCTGATCGATTGAAGGAGATCGAACCGGTGGCTGCTGTTCTTCCGAGCTGCCTTCACGCGGTAGCGAAAAATAGATGTCTAATTGCTGGTTGTCGATTAACAAGTACGATTAACCGGAACTAATCGCCGCCCCAACCTTACCGGGTACAGATCATCGGCCATCTCCCCTTCATAAAGAACATAAACACCCGCCAACCTGGTGAATGGGATCAAAGCAACCAGCCTTTATTTAGAATAAAGATATTCGCAGGTTGTTTACGATATACCGTTGTTTTTATGAGTGGCCGTGCATTGGTTCAGTGAAAGTCGATTGACAAACCCGAGTTGATATCCGAGGAATCCCCCGCCGATGAAGTGTTCCAACCCCATTTTCGGAATCTGCCTTGTGTTTGTGGCAGTTGGTTGCGATCGCGCTCCCCATTCGACCATTGTGTCCGAACCGCTGCGTGACCGGCCTGCCCGGGAAGAAGGCGCTCCCCTGTTTGAAAAATTGGCCCCGGCGCAGACCGGCGTGGATTTTTCGCACCGAATGGCCATGAATCATCCGCTCAGCCGCCTCAACAGCTCCGGGTTCGTTTGTGGCGGGGTATGCATTGGTGACTTCAACGGCGACGGCCGGCCGGACCTGTTCCTGGCCAATGGGCCGGACAAGAACGGCCTTTTTCTGCAAAGAGACGAATTTCGTTTTGAAGATGTGACCCAACAGGCCGGAGTCGATGGGGGTGATGCCTGGGGTTGCGGCGCGGCAGCGGCTGATTTCGACGGCGACGGCGATCTGGACCTGTACGTCTGCAACTACGACGCCCCAAATCAACTGTTTGTCAATGACGGCACGGGAACGAAATTCACCGACGAGGCGGAATCACGGGGGCTAGCGATGATTGATGCCTCGCTCACGCCGTCGTTCGTCGACCACGACCGGGACGGTGATCTCGACCTGTTCGTCGTGACCTACCGATACTACCGGCCCGGTGGTCGGCCCGCAAAAAAACCCATCGTCATGCGAAACGGCCGCCCGAAGATTCTCGCCGAATTCGAGAAATACTATGACCTGCGCCAGGTCGGCCCGTCAAACTGGACCGTGGACACATGCGGCCGCCCGGATCGGCTTTTCCGAAATGACGGCTCGGGGCGTTTCACCGATGTCAGCGAGAGCGCTGGGATCACGGAAAAGGGCCACGGCCTCTCGGCGACGTGGTGGGATCACGACCGGGACGGCTGGCCCGATCTCTACGTGGCCAACGATTTCACCGACCCGGAGCACCTCTACCGCAACAACGGCGACGGCACATTCACCGACGTGCTGGAGCAGGCGATGCCTTACACAAGCTGGTCGTCGATGGGAGCGGACTGCGCCGACCTGAACAACGACGGGCTGCTCGACCTATTCGTCGCCGACATGGCCGCCACGACGCACTACAAGTCCAAGGTCACCATGGGCGACATGGGCGACCGGCGCTGGTTCCTCGAGAATGCCTGGCCACGGCAGATCATGCGCAACAACCTCTTCCTCAATACCGGCACGCCGCGCTTCATGGAGGCCGCCTTCCTCTGTGGGCTGGCCGGGACGGACTGGAGCTGGGCCGTCAAGCTGGCCGACCTCGACAACGACAGCCGCGTCGATGTCTACGTCACCAACGGCGCCTCGCGCATGATCACCGACGCCGACATCACGGTCACCCCGCAGATGCTCGTCGGCAAGACCGAGTGGGAACTGTGGAAAGAGCAGCCCACGATGAAGGAGGTCAACCTCGCCTTTCGCAACAAGGGCAATTTGCAGTTCGAGCAAACCGCCAAGCCGTGGGGCCTCGCCCACGAGGGCATGAGCTACGCAGCCGCCTACGGCGACCTCGACGGCGACGGCGATCTCGACCTCGTCGTGACCAACATCGACGAGCCGACGAGCATTTACCGCAACCTGGGCCACGAGGGCCATCGCGTGATCGTCCGGCTAGTTGGTGCCGGGGGCAACCGTGACGGTCTCGGTGCCACTATCGAGATCGAGAGCCAGGCGGGGAAACAAATCCGCCTGGCCAACCCGATGACCGGGTTCCTCTCCTGCAATGACTCTGCGGTGCACTTTGGCCTTGGCCAAGCGGACACCATCGACACCCTCCGCGTACGTTGGCCAAGCGGGAAGGTGCAAACCTTCAACGACCTTGCCGCCGACCACCGCTACACAATCACCGAGCCTAGTGGCGGCCAAGCGCCCGAGCCGGCCAAGCCAAGCGAAACGAAAACCCTTTTCACCGAGGTCTCGCAAAGCGTCGGCCTGGCCTTCGAGCACAGCGAAAAACCTTACGACGATTATGCCCGCCAGCCGCTGCTGCCGGGCAAGCTCTCGCAACTTGGCGGCAGCCTGGCCTGGGGCGATGCCGACGGTGACGGCGACCACGACCTCTTCGTCGGCGGAGCGGCTGGCCAAGCGGGAGTCGTCTTCCTCCGGCAGCCGGACGGGACGTTCCAGCCAAGCGCCGTCGCGCAGCCCGCGCTCAAAGCCGACCAGGCGGCCGAGGACATGGCGGCGCTGTGGCTCGATGCCGACCGCGATGGCGACTTTGACCTGCTCGTGACCAGCGGTGGTGTCGAGTGCGAGCCGGGCGCGGCCATACTCGCTGACCGGCTTTACTTGAATGACGGCCGCGGCGGATTGAGCCGGGCCGACGCGTCGGTGTTCCCGCCCGCGAGCGAATCGAGCAGCACGGCCGTGGCGGGCGACCTCGACGCCGATGGCGATCTCGACCTCTTTATCGGCAGCCGATCCATCCCCGGCCAATACCCGGAGACCCCCCGCAGCCGTTTGCTGCGAAACGACGGCGGCCGGTTTGTCGACGTGACAAGCGACGTCGCGCCGGGGCTCGAGCGCGTGGGACTCGTCACCTCGGCGCTATGGTCCGACGCCAACGGTGACGGCCGTCAGGACCTGCTCGTCACCCTCGAGTGGGGGCCGGTGGCGCTGTTCCTCAACACCGGCGGCCAACTCGCCGACGCCACGAAACAGGCCGGGCTCGCCGACCGGCTCGGCTGGTGGAACTCGGTCACCGGCGTGGACCTCGACCACGACGGCGACATGGACTACATCGCGATGAACGTCGGCCTAAACACCAAGTACGGCACGCCGTCGGCCAAGAAACCGTCGCTGCTCTATTACGGCGACATGGAGGACAACGGCCGCAAGCGGCTCATCGAGGCCAAGAGGGACAAGAAAGGTGGCTTGGTGCCGGTCCGCGGCAAGAGCTGTAGCACGCACTGCATGCCGATGCTTGGCAAAAAATTTCCCACTTACCGGGCCTTCGCGGCCTCCGTTCTCCCGGATATTTACACGGAACAACGCCTCGCCAACGCCGAGCAGTTCAAGGCAACCACGTTCGAGTCCGGCGCACTCATCAACGACGGCGGCGGGCACTTCACCTTCCACCCCCTGCCCCGCTTCGCGCAGGCCTCGCCCGGCTACGGTGTGGTGGCCGCGGACATCGATGCGGACGGACGCATCGAGGTCGTTGCAGTACAAAACATGTTCACCCGCGAGCCGGAGACCGGCCTGTGGCGCGGCGGCATCGGGGTGATCCTCGAGTACGGGGCCGGTGGTGTGTTTCGCGTCGAGCCGGCCAGCGAGACCGGCTTCGTCGTGGACGGCGATGCCAAGGGACTGACCCTGTGCGATCTCGACAGTGACAACCGGCCCGACCTCGTCGTCTGCCAGAACAATGGCAGACTGCTGGCCTGGAAAAACCAGGGCGACGGCCAGCCGCTTTTCTCCGTGCGCTTGAACGGGTCACCCGGCAACCGCAACGGCATCGGCGCGCGAATCATCGCGCACTACACAGACGGGACGGTTCGCGCCGCGGAGATGACTGCCGGAAACGGATACCTTTCCCAGTCCCAGCCGGTCGTTTATTTCAACGTCGCCGGCACACCGATCAAGGTGCTTGAAATCCGCTGGCCGGACGGCGAAACCACCAAGGCCACCCCCGACGCGAAATCGCCCACCATCACCGTCTCAAAGCGCCTCCTGTCGAAAGCCACTCGGTAAGTGGAGTTTCAATGCATGCTGTCGAGTGAGCCGGGTGGGCGGGGAATCTTCCAGTAAGACTCGGCGACGGGCGGCCATTTTCGCATCTGCAGCAGATCCTTCCCGAACAATCTGAGCGCCAGGCCAAGCGGCAGCAGCACGACGAAAAAAAGCAGCAGCAGAAACAGCGTGCCAAACACCCGGCCCATGCAGAAGCCAAGCGTCATCCCCGCCCGGTGAACGCACCGGCCCGCAGCCTCCCAAGCCAAGCCAACGCAAAACAGCGCCGCGACCGCACCCCACGCCAGCCAGGCGCCTGGCCAAGGGATGATCGCCCTCCACAACAACACGGCCACCACGACGGAGAGCATGATTGAAAGCGACAACAGAAACTTGCGCCGTTCGCGTGGTGTGTCCTTGAATCGTGCGCGCATCAGTCGGGGATGGGGTCGAAGGTGGGCCGCGGTTTCTCCACCGGCTGCTGTTGGCGGCTGAGCAAAAACGGCCCGATGGCCAGCCAGTCGATGGCAGTGCTCACAAAACACCGATAGGCGTCGTCCGGCGTGCAGACCACCGGCTCACCACGCACGTTGAAGGAGGTGTTCAGCAACACGCCGCAGCCAGTGCGCTGCTCGAACTGCCTCAGCAGCCGCCAAAAAAGCGGGTGCCGTTCACGGCCCACGGTCTGCACGCGCGCCGAGCCGTCCACGTGCGTCACGGCGGGCAGCGTCGAGCGCTCGTGTTTCAGCCGCTTAAATCCAGGCGGTTCGTCCGCCGGCCCGGCCAGGCGCTGGCTCTGAGCAACGTCGGCCACCAGCAGCATGTACGGCGACTCGGCGGTGAGATCAAAATAATCGCCCACTCGCTCCTCAAGCACCGCCGGGGCGAACGGCCGAAATGACTCACGGAACTTGACCTTTTGGTTGATGGTCGACTGCATAGAGGCGAGGCGCGCGTCGCCCAGAATCGAGCGGCCGCCCAACGCTCGCGGCCCGAACTCCATCCGCCCCTGGAACCAGCCGAGAACCGCGCCGTTGGCCAGAAGCTCGGCGGCGCGGCCAAGCATCGCCTCCTCGTCGAGTTGCTCGAACACCGCATCGTGCGCCTCGAGTGCCTGCCGTATTTCCGATTCCGAAAACGCCGGGCCAAGCAGGGTGCCACGCATCGAGTCGCCGCCCGTGCCCGACCATGCGGCCCTGCCCTCCCCTATGTGCCCGGTTTTTCTAAATTGGTGCCACGCCTCGAGCGCTGCGCCGAGCGCCCCGCCGGCGTCCCCCGCCGCCGGCTGGATCCAAATCTCGTCGAACAACCCGGCACGCTGCAACTTGCCGTTTGCCACACAGTTTAGCGCGACACCGCCGGCGAGGCAGAGCCGGTGTTCGCCGGTCACCTCGCGGGCCTGACTGGCCAGACGCAACATTGCCTCGCTGACAACCTCCTGCACGGAGGCGGCGACGTCCATGTGGCGCTGCTCAAATGGCGACCCGGGATCGCGCGGCGGCCCGCCCATCAGCTGCTCGAACCGGCGGTTGGTCATTTTGCGTCCCTTCAGAAAACCGAAGCAGTCCATGTTCAGCCGGAATGAGCCGTCCGGCTTCAGGTCGATCATGTTCTCGAGAATCGCATCGGCAAAACGCGGCTGACCATACGGTGCGAGCCCCATCAGCTTGTATTCGCCGGAATTGACGCGAAAACCGCAGTACGCCGTGAACGCAGAGTAGAGCAGACCGAGCGAGTGCGGAAAGTGAAGCTCACGCATCATCTCGATGCGGTTCTGCGCACCGCGACTGATCGTCGTTGTTGCCCACTCACCCACGCCGTCCACCGTGAGGATGGCGGCGCGATCGAACGGCGATGGATAAAATGCGCTCGCCGCGTGGGCAACATGATGCTCGGTAAACAGGATCGGGCACTCGGCCGGCAAGCCGTCGAGTTCGTCCCGGATGGTTTGGCGCAGGTTGAGTTTCTCAGAGAGCCAGGAGGGCAGCACCCGCAACCATGCCGGCAAACCGGCCGGCGCGATGGCCAAAAAACTCTCGAGCACCCGCGAAAATTTCACGACCGGTTTATCATAAAACACGACGGCATCCACGTCAGCCAGGCCGATGCCAGCCTGCTTCAAACAAAAAAAGACAGCGTGAACTGGAAAGCGTTCGTCGTTTTTGCGACGCGAAAAACGTTCCTCCTGCGCGGCGGCAACGATCTCGCCATCGATCAGCAGCGCGGCGGCCGAGTCGTGGTAATAACCGGAAATGCCGAGGAGGGTGCGCATGCGCTTAAGCTCACATGAAGGGATACATAAACGGCGCCAGCGCAGAGCCGGTGCTGAACAGGATGAGCGCGGCCAACAACACAAGCACTATGATCAGCGGGATCAGCCACCATTTCTTTTCCCGCCACGCAAAGGAGAGACATTCCTTGAAGAGCCGCCACATGAGCGCCGGATTTTAGCCGAAGCCCCTCGCAACGGCAATTGAATTGCAGAGCACACGCGGCTCACGTGCGCCCTGCGTTGTTCACGGCTGCGGCTTCGCGGTCTCGCGGAGTTTCAAGCGGGTGAACTGGAGATATTGCTGCACCTGAATGTCATTCGGATTCTCAGAGGCCAGCGCCTCGAGATGCCCCAGCGCGTCGCTGTAACGCGCCTGCTTGAGCAGGCCGGTGACGAGGTTGAAGCGCGCCTGCGGCAAACCCGGCTTGAGTGCCACCGCGCGCTCGAAGCTCGCCGTCGCTTCAGCGATCCGGCCCACCTCCACCCGGCACACCCCGACCTGAAAGTGCGCCTCGGCAAAGCCATCGTCCAGTTGCGTCGCTTTCACATAGTGGCCAAGCGCGCCGGCGGCGTTTCCGGCGGCCTTTTCCTTTTCCCCCAGGCGATACTGGATACCGGCGCGCGCCCTGGTTAATTGTTGGACCGCCTCGGGAAAGTCCGGCTTGAGTTTCAGCGCCCCGGCCAGAGACGACGACGCGTCCTCGAACTGCCCGGCTTTGTTCTGCATCGCGCCAAGTTGGTAGTGGAGAATCCGGCTCCACGGCGTTTGCCCGAGGGCTCGCTTTAACGAATCAACCCCCTCTTCGTGTCGGCCCGCGGACGATAACAGCAGCCCGCGCCGCTGCAGCAACCGCCAGTCGTTTGGGCGGGCTTTCAGCGCAGTGCTGTAAGCCTCCAGCGCCGCCGTGCGATCGAGCCGCTTGGCCACGCGCTGCATTTGCGCCTGCAGTTGACCAATCGCCTCGTCGCTGTTTAGCCGCTGGTTGAACGGCGGCTGCTGCAGCCGCCGGATGACACTGGCCAGCACCACGCCACGATCCCAATCGGTGTAAGCCAAACGCTCGGCACACTCGGCGGACGTCAGCCATTGTCCACCCGGCTTGTCGCCGCCCGACACGAGCTGCGACGCGATCTCCCCGGAGAACAACCTAGCCAGGCGATAGTTTCCCTCGAACGTAAAATGCACGTGCTCGTAAAATGTCTCGCGCCCGGCGATGCCGCCAGGGCTTTGCGCGTCAAGCGCAGTTTGAGCATCGATGAAAGTCACGTTGTCAGATTCCGCTTGGCCAAGCGCTTGGGTGATCGCGTTCAGTTTCGAGTCGGCACGGAAACGCAATACGTCGAGGTCGCGCGCCCGGATATAGTGGCTCCGCGCCTCGCCGGTTTTGCCCTCCGCCTCGAGTGAGCGAGCCAATTGAAATTGCTCGACTGCGCTCCCGCTCCCCCCGGTGTCCAGAGAGGCGAACGGTGCCGAGTCGCGCAAATTCGAAGCTGCAGTTGACAACACAACACGCACCCCCGCTTGGCGACTTTCGGCAAGGAGGTCCGATAGGTTTTTTTTGTACGAATCGTAAACCCAATTGAGTTGTGGATCGGTGGCGCGTAGCTGCTGGTCGAGGAACATTCCCATGCCCTTCCACTGCGTACTGTCGGCGCCACTGCTCGAGTTGTCGAAGCTCGCGATCCATTGCCCAAGCCGGAACTCCTTGAGGCTCAATCCGAGCCTTAAAGCCGCCAATGGCGGAGTTTTTTGGCCAAAAACGGTGCCCGCTCCAAACGGCCCCATCACCTCGTTGTGCCCGATGTAGATCACCCAGAAATCGCCGTCCAGACCGGCGCATTCCCGGGTGATCGGCAGGATGGCATGGGAATTGATGGCGGTGACGGAGGCATTGATGACCTCGAAATCGCGCCCGGAAAACCGGCCCTCGAGCAGTACCTCCAACAGGCGCGGCATGCCAAACGCCGGCTCGGGATCGCCCTCCGCAGCCGACTCGCCAAACACAAACACGCGGGTTGTGCCGGGCGGTTTTTCACGGTGAATCAGTGTCGGCTGCGATGCGCGCGCAAGTGTTGGCGGCAGGAAGCGCCACGCGAACCTGGCGTTCTCAATCAACTCACCTTCCCCGTGGTGCGGTGACGAGACAAAGAACGAAGAGGGATGCCCGTAACCGGCCAGGCGCAGGATGCCTTCAGCCACCCCCAGCAGCAGCGCCGGCACGCACACCATCAACGAAAGGCGCAAGAGCCAAGTGCGCCCCACGCAGGGCTTCGGCTTGGTGGACGACTTGGGCTCCATGCGGCGGCGAGTGGATTACTCCGCCTTCTCGGACGACTTTGGCGCAGCCGGTTTCGGTTTGGGTTTCGCCGGCGCAATGGTGCCATACATGTGGCCGCCCACCTTGCCGTGCGCCCATGTGCCGGCATATTTGCTGCCGTCGATCACCACGTGCGCGCTGAAGGTACCCAAGCCGGGGAGGGTCAGGTTGTCGAGCGAGATGACCGGCGTGTCGCCGGCCCACTTGACGGGGATCGGCATCGGCAGCGTCATGTCGCGTTCGCCGTACTTGATGCGCGCAGTGAACACCCATAAGTCTCCCTGCGGCATTTTCCGGATCGAGAGAATGGTGTACGACTCCTTGCGCGGCGGCGCCTCCCTGCCAGCGACGGTAAACTGGCCGGTCAATACAGCGTTGCTCATTGTCGACTCAAACTTCTTGAACAAGCGCGCCTTCCGTGCCTCCGGTGTTTCCGGCTTGGCGGCCTGCTCCTCGGCGTAACCCCCAACAAAGCCAACGATCAACATCGCAACACTCAACCACAGACGAATTTGATTTGCGCGCATGCCCCAACTCTCCGCCTGGCCAGACGCCAACGCAAGCCGGAAGGAACCCACGTTTTGATAGTTGCGTCCTGATATTATAGTGCTACCCTGCAGCCAAGCCGGCAAAGGTTTGGTGAATAGTCGGTTGACGACAGGAGTCCATCTAACAGAGCGCGATTATGGCGCAAACCGTCTGGAATAATGAAGGCAAACATTCATAACCTGATGGCCGGCAGCCTAATGCTGACCGTAGCATTGGCCGCCGGATGCGAGCGGGAGTCCAAGGGCCCTCGCGTTTACAATCACCCCCCCGCGACAGTGGGCCCGCCGCCCGACCTTTCGCAGTTTGACGCCCCAGCGCCCCCGACCGCGGAGGCGCCACCCGCCCCGGTAGAGTCCAAGCCGGAGCCGGTTCCGCAGATCGCCCCCTCACCACCGGCAGCCAGCGCAGTGGAGTTGCACCCCGAGGTGGCCGACGTGGTGGACATGGCCAAGCGCGGAGTGGGCGACGAGGCGCTCCTGGCCTACGTTGAGCAAAACCCACTGACCCTCCGGATCGCGCCGGAGACGATTATCTTCCTGAACGACCTCGGCGTCCCGGAAAACGTGGTGGCGCTGATGATTCGCCAAGGGGATGACGTACAGGAGGTGGAGGAGAACGAGGGAGTGCCGATGGAGCCGGCCAGGGTAACGGGACAGCCGTTGGCCAGCACACCGCCCCCGACACCGCCCCCGGCAAACAGCCCACCGGTGGTCAACAACCATTATTACGGCGCACTCGACCCTTACGGCGACTGGATTTACGACAGCTCACATGGATGGGTGTGGCGACCAACCGTGGCCATGGTCGATGTCAGTTGGCGCCCGTACCGCCAGGGTGGACGCTGGATTTACAGTGACGTCGGCTGGTATTGGCACTCGTACTACAGCTGGGGCTGGGCGCCGTTCCACTACGGGCGCTGGAACCGTTCCAGCCTTCACGGCTGGTACTGGGTGCCCGGTTACACGTGGAGTCCCGCCTGGGTGATGTGGCGCTCCAACAATCTGTATTGCGGCTGGTCGCCGCTGCCACCGGGCTCCAGCTATGTGCACGGCATCGGGTACTCATGGGGAGGCACACACGTCGGGTTCAGCTTCGGGTTTGGGCTTGGACATGGCTGGTTCACCTACTGCGACTATGCGCATTTGCGCCATCGCCGACTGCACCGCCACCGGGTGGCGGACAACCGGGTGGCGATCGTTCACAACGAGACGACGGTCGTGAATAATTACGTCACCGAGAACAACACCACGATCGTCAACGCCGGTATTTCACCGGCCGTGATCGCCGAGAAAACGCGCCAACCGGTGCAGAAAATGCGTATCCGCGAATTGGACCTCGAGGTCGAAAGCATCGCTCGTATCGGGCAGATTGATGCCAACGGAAAAACCATGGCGGTCTATCGTCCAGAGGTGCCCACCCCGCCGGGTACGCCCGGTGAAAAACCGGGTGGCCGCACACCGGTCACCAAGAATCCGACGCCGGGCGATTCAACGGCAGACAAACCGGAGGCCGACCAGAAATTATTGAAGCAGTACGGGAACGGCACCTCCGTAGCCAACCAGAGTAAAATCACCGGTAGACAGACACCTGGGACGCTCACGCGGCCGCTTGGCCGGAGTTACAGCCTCCCTCGTGGCAGCAATAGCCGCCCTCTGAACAGCGGAGCGCTTGCTGCATCGCCCGGCCGTGCAGGCTCCACCAAGTCCAGCCGCAATGCCAGCACGTCTGCCAAGCCAGACGCGAGCGGCAGCCGGACGCTGAATTCCACCTTCAGCGCGCCGAGCAGAAGCCGCACCACGCCCTCGAAGCCAAGCGCACGCAAGACCTACAGCCGCTATTCGCCGAAGGTAAATATCACCCGCAAACCCGGCCCATCGGCCACCTCGCGACTGGTGACACCTTCAACGCGAAGCTCGGGCACCCCCAACCCTGCCTGGCAGCAGCGCCCCGCTGCGCCCTCATACAGCGCACCCCGCTCGCCGCAACGCCCGGTGGCCCCCAGATATTCCTCGCAACCTTCACAGCGGCCAAGCTCACGTTCGGTCGCCCCGAGTTACAATCCTCCGACACGCAGTTATTCGGCACCGAGACAATCGCGCCCCGCACCTTCGCGAAGTTACAGGCCACCTGCACGTTCAGCTCCCAGTCGGTCCTATTCGGCACCGTCCCGAAGCTATTCCTCACCGAGTCGAAGTTCTTCTCCATCCTCGTCATCGAGTTCCTCTGGATCCTCCAGGTCATCGGGATCGTCGGGATCGTCGGGATCATCCAATTCATCCGGCAGCGGCGGTAAAGCTCCGCGTTAACAAGGATTTGAGTCGCATCCAGGAATGAGGAGGGAAACCAAGTGCGCCATCGGCACCTGTTGGCTGGCGATTTGGTTTGGCTTGGCGACGTGCGCACTTGGTCAAGAGCGAACCGTGTACTACACCGGCTTCGAGTCAGAACAGGATTACGACATGGAGTTCACCCTCATCGACCAAGACGGGTGGCATGGTGAGGGCAACGGCGGCATCATCCCAACCGGCGGCAACGGCCTGATTCGGGATTACATCGAAGACCTAGGCCAGCAAGGCTACATCGGATATTGGCCGCCAGAGGAGAGTAGCGAGTATTTCGTCAGTCTTTGGCGTCCGGTCGAAGGACTCGAGGCAGGAGAAAAGATAATAACCTTTTCGGTCCTCATGATGATCATCGATTCTACCAACAACCAGCGTGACGATTTCCGCTGGACCGTCTACAACAGCGATGTACAACGAATGGTCACGCTCGACTTCGACAATGAGACCAATAGCATCAACTACGCCCTCGATGACGACGTTTTTTTACCCACCGAATACGGCTTTGAACACGAGGCTGTCTACGAGTTGAAATTCGTCATGGATTTCGCTTCCAACAGTTGGACGGTATCCGTCGGCGAGGAGGTTCTCGTGGATGGTAAGAAACTGACCACAACCGGAGCCGCGCTGACGTTCGGCGACCTGGGCCCGTCATGGGTCATTCGCAACCCGGAGGCCCCTGGCGACAACTACATGGTTTTTGACGAGTACCGAATCACGGCGGAAATTAGAGACGAAATACCCGAAACCCCGCCAACCCTTGAATGGGCGGGCTCGCTGATCAACGGCCGCGCAAAGCTGCGACTGGGCGGCATCGCCACAACGAATTACACCGTCGAAGCATCTGATGACCTCAAGAACTGGACTTCAATCGAGACAACCAAGCTAGAAGACACATGGAAGGAAGTTTTGATCGATACCCGCGGCCTTACGCAGCGCTTTTACCGGGCCCGCACCATAGACTGACTTGTCTAAGCGCCGCCCTTGAATAAGGGAGTGCAGCCGCGCGTCCAAAACGGCCTTGGTTGACTTGAGAGGACGGCTTCAGTAAAAAACCCGGCCTTTCGCGCCTGGCAAGGCGCCCGCAAAAGAATTTTTTTGTCATGTTGAAATATATCGTCACATTCATGCTCGTTGGTGGGTTTGCCGCGTCGCAAAACGCGAACGCCGAACCCGTGGAGATTGATGACCTCAAGGCCCAAATGGATAGCTTGGCGACCAAGCTGCCTTCCGCAGCCAAGAAAACGGTCAGCTACACCAAGGACATCAAGCCGTTATTCGAGAAGACGTGTGTCAACTGTCACGGGCCAAAGAAGCGCCCCAAGGGCAAGTTTCGCATTGATACCCGTGAACTGGCGCTCAAGGGCGGCTCCGAGGGCGTGGCCATCATCCCCGGCAAAAGCGACAAGAGTCCCCTGACCTACTACATCGCCTATCAGGTGGTTGACTACGAGATGCCGCCGGAAGGCAAAAAAGATTATCCGAAGCTGAACAAGGATCAGATCGGTCTCGTGCGCGCCTGGATCGACCAGGGTGTCAAGTACGATAACTGATTCTGCCGCCGACTGATGGCGCGCCAAAAAAAAATCCTGATTGTTACCGATGATTCCGGTGAGTCGTACGAGATTCTCTATGCGAAACACCGCTTCGAGGAGGCAGGCTGGACGGCACACATTGGGGCCTCTAAAAAGAAGCGGCTGCACGGCGTCATCCACGACTTCGAGCCCGACTGGAACACCTACATTGAGCGCCCCGGCTACCTCATCGAGGCGGACATCGCACTTGGCCAGGCTAAGGCAACGAGTTACGCCGCCATCCTGTTGATCGGCGGCCGCGCACCGGAGTTTCTCCGCCACAACGACAAGCTGCTGAAGCTCGTTCGGGCGTTCGACAAGCAGGGCAAATGGATTTTCTCCATCTGCCACGGCATCCAGATTCTGATCGCCGCGGGCATTGCCGAAGGCCGACGACTCACCAGCTACTGCAATATCCGGTTCGAGGTCGAGCAGGCCGGCGCCAAGTGGGTGAACAAACAAAGCGTGGTCGATGGCAACTTCATCACCGCGCAAACATGGGAAAGTCATCCCGATTTTTACCGCGATATCTTCACCCAGCTTCGCAAGGGCTGAATCACCACGGCTCTTTTCATAAACCCCGGCCTCGACTTTCGGGCCGGAGTTTTTTATTGCACACCCCGTGGGCATCACGCCGCAACAACTCGCCGCCATGCAGCAGCGCATCGCCAGCGGGAAAGACGCCGCTCAAGCTGATTCAGCCAAGCCAGCCGGCGGCGGCCCGCAGATCATCCTCGGCATCGATCCCTCGCTCCGCGGCACCGGCTACGGCGTCATCGACACCGCCCAGGCCATCCCGGCCACCCTCTGCCAGGGCACCATCCGCTGCCCCGCCGACTGGCCGCTCTCCCGGTGCATGCGCAAGATTTCTGAAACGCTCGAGGACATTCTGCAAAAAACCAAGCCTACCATCGCCGCTGTGGAAGGCCTTTTCTACGCGCAAAATATCCGCACCGCCCTCGTAATGGGCCAAGCGAGAGGAGCGGCATTGGCCACCTTGGCCAGGGCCGAGCTGGACGTGTTCGAAATCGCGCCGCGCAAGGTCAAGCAGGCCATCGTTGGCTACGGCGCAGCACAAAAGGAGGCTGTCGCCAAAATGGTGCAAACGAGACTCGCCCTGCCCCAACTGCCGGAACCCGACGCCGCCGATGCCCTGGCCATTGCACTTACCTACGCCCAGTCCATCGACTCCCCCCTTCTCGACCCCTCCATCAAGCCGGTGTAGCCCCCCCCGCGCTTGGCCAAGCGCAAAGGGGAGTTCTGAAACTCTTTCGAGATTGTCCGGAGTTTACAGCCCCTGTAGCTTCCTTCTCCGGTGCAACTTAACCACCCAATCCGGTCCATCGCCAAGAAGGTGAGGCATTGCTTCGTTCTGCTGTGTTGCATCTGCATGCTCGGCTGTGGCATGAGCGAACCGGTCGTGGAGCAAACCGCCAAACCACCACACCCAAGGAATCAACCCACAGAAGCCAAAGGGGTTGCCGAGCCGAACCAACCAGCGCTCCAAGCGTTGGCTGAAGAGCAGGTTCGGTTCGACCAAACGGTTTTTCGCCACGAGGTCGATGCGCAGGCCTACGAGAGCACCTTTGTCGCGCTGTGGGATCGTTTGCGCTCAACCGAGGCATTCAAGGTGTTGCGCCAATTCCCTTTCGTCCGGCTGGAGTTCCCATTGCCAGCTGAGTGGAAACCCGTGAACTTGGGCGTGTCCGGGATACGCCAAGCAACGCTCAATGGTGAGCCGATCTCGACTGATCATGCCGGTTACCTTGCGCAGTTGAACAAACTGGAAGCGGAAGGATGGAGGATCATCCAAACCGAGTGGCACCATTCCGAATTTCGCCCGGGCAAAAACGGCCTGGCTCCACAGTCCGTCGTCTCGTTCGAGATTCATTCCGCAAACTCGAGCACCAAACGACGTGCCATCATCAAAGGCCAACTCGAGGTCACATGGACGCCGCACAAGACCAACTCCGGCCTGCGCATCCCCGGGACGATCAAGGTACAGGACGCAGCGATTACGGACTATACCGGCAAGCCTGCGTTCGCTGAGTTGTTGCAGATCGATCCAAAAAAAGTCGACGCCAAGCTCTACCCGCGCGTGAGTCCGGTAATGGTGTACGACCTGAACCAGGACAGCCTGCCGGAGATTATCCTTGCCGGTTGCAACCTCGTTTACTGGAACCAGGGCAACGGCCAGTTCCAACACAAACCAATGCTCAAGAATCCCATCATGCCACTTGGCGAGGCGGGGATTCTATCCGACTTCAACGGCGACGGCCATTTGGACTTCGTCTCGACCGGAAAAGAGGACGGCCTGTTGCGACTCTGGACGGGTAACGCCGTCGGACAATTTACCGCCAAGCCGAGTGTATGTTTTCACGGCAAGTACGAAAACCCGCACACGATGACCGCGGCGGATATCGACCTTGACGGCGACCTCGATCTCTTCGTCGGCCAATGGAAACAACCGTACCTCCGCGGCTCGATGCCGACCCCCTACTACGACGCCAACGACGGCTACCCCGACACCCTCCTGCTGAACGACGGCGTGGGCCACTTCACCGACGGCACCGAGTCGACTGGACTCGCAACCAAGCGGAACCGCCGCACTTACAGCGCCTCGTTCGCCGACCTCGACGGGGACCACGATCTCGATCTGTTTGCCGTTTGTGACTTCTCAGGGATCGATCTTTACAGCAACGACGGCCAGGGAAAATTCACTGACGTGACGGATCGGTGGGTTAAGCAGCGACACGGCTTCGGGATGTCACACGCCGTGAACGACTTTAACGGGGACGGTGCACTGGACATCTACATGGTCGGCATGAGTTCCACCACGGCACGGCGACTTGACCGGCTTGGATTGGGTCGAGATGGCTTTGAAAAAATCGACGCCATGCGCGCACCGATGACCTACGGCAACCGGCTTTATCTCGGCGGCAAGACCGGCTTTCACCAACCGGACTTCAGCGCTGACGTGGCCCGCACCGGCTGGGCATGGGGCTGCGGTTCGGGGGACTTCGACAACGACGGCGACCTGGATCTCTACATCGCCAACGGGCACCTGAGTGGCAACTCGGCACTCGACTACTGCACCCGATTTTGGTGTCACGATGTGTACACCGGCACCTCCAGGCCGAACGAAACGCTGGACACATTTTTCTCCGGCACACTGCAGGGGCTCGGCTCGAACTATTCGTGGAACGGATTCGAGCACAACCATCTGTTCCTGAACCGCAACAACAACGGTTTCAGCAACGTGGCATTCCTTTTGGGTACGGCATTTGAGTTCGATGCCCGGTCAGTGGTGCTCACTGATGTGGATGTCGACGGCCGTCCGGACCTGCTCGTCGTCCAGTATGATGCCAAGGAAAGACAACAACAGTTATTTGTTATGCGCAACCAGATCCAAACCAAAGGCAACTGGATTGGCCTGCACATTCCCGATCAACCCGGACTGCCAGCCAACGGGGCAACCATTCAACTGCACACCAGTAACCGCAACGATGTGCGTCAACTCGTCACCGGCGACTCGTTCACCGCGCAGCACCCTGCGACGGCCCACTTCGGCCTAGGAGAAAACCAGGTGGTTGATAAACTGGTGATCCGTTGGCCAAGCGGCAAGACCGTCACCCTGACGCAGCCGGCCGTTGGCCAATATCACCGACTGAAAATTTAGTCCGATGAATCGGTAGCCTCTTGCTGCTTCAAATCCTCCTCGAGGAACCGGGTGACCTCCTTGAACTTGGCCTCGTTCCCCGGGTTGGCATCGATAAGGGTCTGATGTGCATCCAGGCTGGTGCGAGTGAGATCAGTTTTGTCCGGCGCTGCAACCTGCTCCACCGATTCGGCAGCCCCCGCTTGGCCAAGCGAATCGGTCGTGCCGAACAACTCGAGGATGCCCAGGTTGTCGAGAAGGACGCGAACCGGTTCCGTTGGCTGGTAGAGTGAAAACCCGCCGGTCGATCCCGCCTGGCCAAGCGTGCGATTCAGCCCGACCAACACCCCAAGGAACGTGCTATCCATAAGCTGGCAGTCGCTCAAGTCGAGCGTGAAAGCCCGGCGACCGCGCTCGACCAGGCCATTGATGACCCGCTTGAACGGGACGCTGGAAAGGCAGTTTGCACGGCCCGAAATGCGCACCACAGCCCGCTTCCCCAAATCCGCCACATAAAGTTTTGCCGGCGCAATTCCCACAACCAACTCGGCGCCCATCGTCAGTCAGTTTTGGGCAACTGTCAAGAACTGCAAAATAGGATTGCAAAAATGGGCCAATCAGTGAAAGTTCCGTCAACCACTAGAACAAACCATGAAAACTTCACACAAACACGGACTGGGGTTCACGCTCATTGAGCTGCTGGTCGTCATCGCCATCATCGCCATCCTGGCCTCCCTGCTGCTCCCGGCACTGGCGAAAGCCAAGGAACAGGCCCAGCGAACCAACTGCATAAACAACTTCAAGCAGATCAGTATCGCCTCCGCCATGTATCTGAATGACAACGATGAATACATGCCCTACCCGGGATGGTGTTCCGGCACGATCGGGTTGCCCAACTGGGCCTACACCCGCCGCGCCAATGGTCGTCCGGCGCGCGATTTGGTTCATGAGAGTCAGTTGTGGAACTACCATAACAACAGCAATGTCCTGAAATGCTCTTTGGACTATATCGTCAAGAACCGAACGCACTCTATGTTCAAGAGCCGCGAAAACCAGGTGTCCAGTTACATAATGAATGGCGCCTACTGCGAGTACACCTGCGGGCTCAATCCTCGAAGACAGGGGGCAACTTACAAGGCGAATCAATTTCAACCTGGCGACGTGGTTTACTGGGAAGCAAGTAGCAACGATTCGGGCGCGTACGACAACGCAACCAGCCGTGCGAATGAACCGGTGGCTAAGCGGCATAAATATGGGTTTGTCGCCGCATTCCTCGATAGCCACGTTGAGTTCGTCAAACACAAAATCTGGGCGCAGGAAACCAAGTCGAGACCGAAAGGTGGGAATCGCTGGTGGTGCAGTCCGAATGATCGTCGCTAGCGTTAACGTAGGTTATAGAACCGAATGACACGCAGACTAAAGATTTCAACTGTTGCATTTTCTCTTGGTCTTCTACTGAGTGGCTGCGGAGAGGGCACGGAAGAGGCCCTGCAGGCGGATAGCGCCGAAGAATCGGCCAGCGACCTGATCTCTTATTTCGAGAATGCTGACTCCGATCTAAAGAAGCTGGCTAAGACCGCCAGCGATGCACTCGATCAAGGGAACTATCCATTGGCGATTCAAAGCATCAACCAACTGAAGGCCAACGGCGCCAATTTGAGCGTGGACCAGTTCATGGTCGTCAGCGAGGCTAGTGTTAATGTCCAGAAAGCCATGATTGAAGCCGCTGAGAACGGCGACAAAAAAGCGCAGATGATGCTCAACATGCAGGGCGCCGCGAGGCGCAACTGATCGCAATCACTGTTTCTTCTTCGCCTTGGATTTGGCTTTCGCCTTGGATTTGGCTTTCGGCTTGGGCTTGGTTTTGCCGGCATCCGGTGGAGATTGGCCAAGCTCCTCCTCCCCCTCAATCACCACGACCGTCTTG
>Ga0209753_1000116_pt1 | contig 28622 bp, 26 predicted proteins | sample METZYME_3_550m_FD_187550 | JGI IMG/M metagenome (GOLD analysis project Ga0209753, IMG submission 187550) | Marine microbial communities from oxygen minimum zone in mesopelagic equatorial Pacific - METZYME_3_550m (SPAdes) (version 2) | ecosystem: Environmental > Aquatic > Marine > Oceanic... | reverse complement strand
AAACAGAATGGATTGTCCAGGATTGGCGCGATGAATCATCGGTATGTCTGGATGTAATCGGTTTATACAACCAGGGTCCTCAATACAGTTTTCCCCCGTGCCACCAACAATTACGATTTCATTTTCCGCAGAAAAAACCGGTGTAACTATACTAACGCAAATCACCAATTTGAGAATTTTAAACATTGGATTTCCCCTCATTTTTTTCCAAATTAGCTTTTAAGTATGGGGTTGGCAACCGTAATTATTGGGGGGCACGATTGAACCCACTGATAAACCGCAGACAGACCTCAATGCGCTGCATCTGGAAGCGATACAGGTACTGGCTGGTTTAATTCTTAAGTCTTAGTTTTCGTTAGTGCACCGCGGATCCATTGCTTGGGCACTTCGAATTTGTTCAAGGGTAAATGCAATCGGTGCACAGCCGTGATCGACACCACAGACCAGATCCCACTCGGAGCGTGCCAATTGGTGGCAGCCAAAACAGCTTCCCGATGGGCTAGCCACTTCAGCGCCGCCTCGCGTTAGAATGCTTGTGCCTTCTTCAGAAAGATCTAGTAGGAAAAATTCCCAGTCGTTGGTGGCAGGATTCCAACCTTGCTGATGCTTAATCATTGCTTCGTTAGGAACTAGAGTTAGTAAAGATCCAGGCGGGTAATTACCTCCACTCTTGGAATTGGCGACTGCCAGGGTTGCATCCAGATCTCCCAAAATGTTGTCAACAAAAAATCTTCCGCTCGCCGCTAACGCGCTTAAACATTTGAAGGCGGATTCTGAGACAGCGAGTTTCTTGCTGTCGTCAGCCGAATAACTCTGACTGATAATTAACGAAGAAAAGACGATTACTGCAATAATGCCATGCAATATTTTTAGTGTTTTATCTTCCATTTTTATTCTCCAATTTTTTTTCAAAATCGAGTTTAATAAATGGAGGGTGGTACAACAATGATTAAAGAGAAGCGATACATTTGATTTCAATTTTATAGTCGGGTGATACTAGTGCCGAAGTCCCGACTAAAGTTTGAGACACTTCTGGTTTACAGCCATAGATAAGCTCTCTTGCTTGAAATATCTCACCAACGTTATCCATGCACTCCTTAACATCAGTGACGAACCAAGTTTCATCAATGACATTATCAAGAGAAGCTCCGAACTCTTTAAGGACTTTTTGGATATTGTCATAACAATTTTCCATTTGTTCTTTAATGCTTTCAGGAATTTCTCCGTCTTTCCCATCTCCAACTTGGCCGGCAAGAGTTAAAATATTTCCAACTTGGACGCCTTGAGAGAAGAAATCTGAATAAGGACCATCTCTGAATAATTTTTTATCTATATTCATAATTTATCTCCAAAAAAATAAACATCCGCATAACCAGCAACGGAAAAGCAGAGTAGGGTTATTGTTGTTAGTAATTTCTTCATTTTACTGCTCAAGTCATCTCTGTAAGTTTTTCAGTATTTGAGCATAAGGTTACCCAAGGTTTGGCTTTACTCGTATAAAACTCTATCTCAGGTTCCAACCAAGAGTTATCGTCCATAGTTGTGTAACTCACTCCGACTCCGTCCACACCTTCCATTTCCACCAATATTCTTGTTCCGCAAGCAGGACAAAAATTTCGCGTTATACCATTTCCGCTATCTGCCTCTACCCTGTAACTCTTAAGTTCACCATTAATTTCCACAGAGCCTTCGGGAACAAGAACCCCTGTTACAAAAGGAGAGCCTCCAATTTTTTGGCAATCCCCGCAATGACAATTAACCACGGTAATAGGCTCTTCGGAACAGACATAACGTACTGCACCGCAATGACAACCGCCTTCGAAAGGAACAGGCATATAAAACTCCTTAATTGATATTCATACCCAGAAAATACTTAATTTATTGTCAGGAAACACCTCAAAAAGCTGCTTTCCTCACCCAAATTAACCTTTAAGTATGGGGTTGGCAACTGTAATTATTAAGGCAGGGGGAACGTTTGAACCCACTGACCACGTTGTAGAAGTAGCGCGTCCTAACTCTAACCAGTAACTGCAATTATAATGGCAATTGGAATCCCGAAAGCTATTAAACCTGCGCCAGCTGCTTGAAGATACAGGAACACCATGTCTCCAAAAAGAATTCGGAAGCGCGTAACAGTTACGGTTTGTACATTATTGTCGCCCCCCAACTTTTAGTCATATTGCAGCACCAACGTAAATCGTCGCTCTTTCAACAACGAGATCAGCTAAATTAACAGCGATTCAGTAATAGGATGGAAACAAGATACCACTCGCTTCAGCGAATCAGCTGTTAATGCGGGAACGCCGTAAACTTCCACGGGCACCCCATGCTTAGTTTGCACTGCCTCCACTAAAAGATCGAAATCTCCGTCACCAGACAGAAGGAAGATTCTATCTAGCGAGGGAGAGTTTTGCAGCACATCCACCGTAATACCGACATCCCAATCACCCTTAGCAGATCCATCAACTCGCTGAATATAGGGTTTCAGTCGGATACTGAATCCAATATGACGGAGGGCACTCTGAAATTTTCTTTGGCTTTCATCGTTGCGATCCGTGGCATACGCATTCGCTACAACGATGTCCCCCTTAAGCGAGAGAATTTGCCATAACGCGCGGTAATTAAAGGACCTCCCAAAGGCATCCCTTGTTGTGTAGTAGATATTCTGGACATCCACAAAAACGCCTATTTTTTCAGCGTTTATTATCCGATCCATAAGTCACCTCCAATTAGATACTTAATGTATCGACCAACAACTACCGCTATTCGATTTTTCTAAAACTCACTATTAAGTATGGGGTTGGCAACTGTAATTATTGGGGAAGGGGCAAAAGGCTCCCCCCGGGTGTGAAATAAGAACCAGCCTTAGGCAAAACTAAGGAAGGATTTGTTTCCCACTAGCTTAGCAGAGATAATTACTAGTCTGCCCATTAGGAGCACTGCGAAGTGACGCTGTTTTATTGTAACACTGGTTGTAACACGCGCTAAGGAAAGTATTTATTAAATATTTTTATATCAATGAGTTAGGTGATAAAACCAAGTCTCCCTGTCCGCACCAGATCAGTGTTTTATACCGTTCAATAAAGTCCTGTAAGTTCCTAAATACCTTGTATAGCCCCGTATTTAAGCCAAAAAGATTTTTATCCGAAAATGATATCACTCAATAATATTAAACTGATGCGCGGTACTCTAACGCTTTTAGATGAGGTCAATTTGGTCCTTCATAAAGGGCATCGCATTGGCATTATTGGACGGAATGGTTGTGGCAAGACAAGCTTGCTCAAAGTGTTGGCAGGAGAAATCTCTCTTGAAAATGGAGAAATAGTAATGTCGGGCAGCATCCGTTGCTCAATAATGGCGCAAGAAACTCCAAACAGTCAGCGGTTGGCTGTAGATTTTGTGATTGATGCTCATAAGGAATATCGAGCAATAGAGCAGGCTATGAAACAAGCAGAGTTCAGCGGGGACGATGACCGGTTAGCCAGTCTCCATAGCAACATGGAGAATATTCAGGGCTATGATATCAAGAATCGAGCTGAACAGTTGCTCTCGGGGCTAGGGTTTCATGCTAATCAATTTAAAAACCTGGTAGATAGTTTTTCTGGTGGCTGGCGGGTTAGGCTAAATCTAGCTGCAGCGCTAATGTGCCCATCCGATTTGCTAATGTTCGATGAGCCCACCAATCACCTTGATCTAGAAGCGACGGTCTGGCTTGAACAATGGCTTCAGCGTTATCTTGGCACCATACTAGTTATTTCTCATGATAGGACTTTTCTAGATTCAGTTATTGATCACGTGATTAGTTTTGAGAATAGAAAACTCAACACATATACGGGTAATTTTAGCGACTATGAAAGATTACGGTCTGAGAAAATGGCAGCGCAACAGGCTATGTATGAGAAGCAGCAGCGGCGTCGCGCAGATATAGAAAATTTTGTTCGTCGATTCCGTTATAAAGAGTCGAAAGCAAAGCAAGCACAAAGTCGTCTTAAAGAATTGAGTAGGATGAAGGAAATCGCTCCGGCCTATGCTGATTCCTCCTTTCAATTTCAATTTCCCGAATTAAAAATTGTGCCTCCTTTCCCGATGCAAATTAAGTCATTAACAATTGGTTTTGACGTGCCATTAGTTAATGAAATAGATCTTACGGTGAGAGGCGATACTAGAATTGGTTTATTGGGCTATAACGGTAGCGGTAAATCTACTTTACTTAAGGTCCTCTCTGGTCAGATGGTTGCACTTGATGGTGAGATTATTGAAGCGAACAAATTGCGTGTTGGCTACTATGCACAACATCAAGTCGATGAGCTTGATCAATCAACAACACCTATGAAGATGTTTCAAAAGATGGCACAAGAAAGTGGCGTGGTCGAAACGGAGCAGAAAACTAGGAATTTTCTCGGTGGATTTGCTTTCCAAGGTAGCCGAGTTGAAGAGCGCATAAGTATTTTCTCTGGTGGAGAAAAGGCGCGCTTGGCTTTAGCAAAGATAGTTTGGCAAAAGCCTAACCTGCTTTTGCTAGATGAACCTACCAACCATCTCGATCTGGAAATGGTGCACGCTCTAACAATCGCATTACAAAAATATGAAGGTGCAATGATCGTGATTTCTCATGACAGACATTTATTGGCTAATACGGTAGAAGAATTTTACTCAATTCATCTTGGTATATTTGCAGAGTTTAAAGGTGATCTTCAAGACTATGAAAATTGGTTGGCTCAGCAGTCTAAGTTAAACTCTAAGTACTATCGTGAGTCTGAGAAACCAGCTCCGGCAAGCAAGCTGAGACTAGATAAAAAAGAACAGAGACAGTTAGGAGCGGCAAAAAGAGAAAAGGTGGCGCCATTGAAAAAGCTGGAGCGAAGTCTTGAGGCTGCTATCGACCGAAGCCAAATTGAACTACAAAGAATCGAAAGTAAGTTAACGGACGAATCTATTTACTATGAAGAGAACAAGGCATTCCTTAGACAATTGTTACTAGAACAGGGTCTATTAAAAACTGAATTACTTGAAGCCGAAGAAAAGTGGTTGGAAGTACATGAGCAATTATCTCGAATTTGATGAGTGCAACGACTGAACCAACTGATCGCGTTGTAGAGCTAGTGCGTCCTGATTAGTTATTGGTCTACCTGCCACCGCCACCGCGATGAAGGGAGCGTTTCCAAGTATGACCGCAGACTGAGCAATATCTCTGATCCTTATTCTCTTCTAAAAGGGTTTTTAATCTCGTCTGTGAAAAAACGAACTTCAATGTTTTACATCTTGGACATCGGAGCATCTGGGGAAAGGCCCACAAGACAAGGATCAACAAGGCAACCACTATCAACTCAGCCTTAATTTCTCCCTCATTTTTATTCTCAAATTAGCTTTTAAGTATGGGATTGGCAACTGCAATTATTAAGGTAGGGGAAAAGGCTCCCCCGACCCTTATTTGTAGGACCAGCGATTAATGAATTTGAGGGGGGTCAGCTCGATAGCGAATATAGAAAGCTTGAGCGCAATTCGAAAAAACTTCGCTTAATAAACAATGGAATTAGTCAGTAACAAAGGTGGCAGACCACTACCCGATCATCTTCCTACGCTTCTCAGTAATTCGATCTACTGTACCAGTTCCCGAATTCTTGCTACCGCTACCTCGACCTTACCGTCGATGAATTGTTGGCCGAGTTCGCCCGAGGCGACTGCAGCGATATCCTGCGGGAGGTGCTCCGCTCGAATCCAGCGGTTACTCGAATCTAGCGCCATCATTTCCGCCGCATCGTCTATTGGTGTCATGCGATTGTTGGGCACATTGCGGGCAGTCAGGATCTCGCGCATGCGACCTTCGCCCTCATCGTAAACCGGAATGAAAATCACGCGACCGCCTCTTGAACGCCACTCGGCATCGACTGATCCGGCGACCTCCTTGATGATCTCCTGAGTCTCCCCATGATCACCCAGCATGATTACATGGGTAAAACCCACCGCCAGGGCACTTATTGCAATGTCGCGAGACACGGCAGCGAGTGTCTCGGCGGACATGCTGACAGTGCCGGCGAAACGCATGTGTCCGGTCTTCGCGATAGGATCGCCGGCCGGGGCATAGGGATTCGGCGGATATGCCAGGGCATTGCCTAGTATCTCCGCAACGCGCCGCGATAGATGTGCGGCCAGGAGATTGTGTTTACCCAACACCACAGCTGGGCCGCTCTGGTGAGTGCCGCCGACATAGTAAATGGCGGTGGTCATGCCTGCGTCGAGCGCCGCCTGCACCTCGTTGGTGGTCAACTCGTCGATCATTACTGAGGTCGACTGAGCGCTCACAACGCTTGCTACCCATAAGAAAGAACTACTACATACGAGGATTTTTATAAGTCTTGTTAGTGTGTTCATTGCTATGTCTCATAACGAGGTTGCTTTAACGAGGTTGTCTTAAATTAGTCTGCCCCGCATCAAAATTTTTGAGTATTTCGGGGCAGGCAGCCTCACCGGTTGCACTTCCCAAGGTCATAATATCCAGAAAGGTTGTAGTGGCAAAGGTGGCAAATCCTGGTACGCCTTCGGTGATAGTTGTATCTAAAATGGCATGTTCCACAGACAACTGATAGGCATTTTCAGGCAGCAGCTGCTCGGCCGGAATGATGAATTCTGTTGCTGCGTAATCCAGATAAGGGGTGTTTTCAAAAGGCCGACCGCTATGTGAAATCCGCTTACCGTGACAGTCGCCCATAATGACAAACACCAGATCATTAACGATCTCCTGAGGATCTTGATTGCCTTGCTTAAAAGTGCTCCAGGTCACCGTAAGCGGCAGATCTGCTTGAATCTGGCGCGGTGAAATAGGCTTACCATTCTGGGACAAAATAATATGTGGTGCATCGGGCAGGCGTGAACTGCCTGCTGCAGAATTAACCAGAGCGATTGGCTGTTCTAACAGACCAGTTGAAGGAGTGTCATAGCGAAAAATATAATTACCATCCGGATAGTGGTGTTCAAGTTCAATTTCATCTGGATATCTTCCGCCGTGCATCTCAAGAGCATAGCCGCTGTCTGAAAAGGCAATGGCTTCAGAAAGGTTGTTAGGAGTTAACAACGCTGCTTGTTTTATCCTTCCGTTGTCCTGGATAAATATTTCAGCAAAAAAATGATAGTTGAGGGCTGAGACTATGCCACCAGTGGATTGTCTGAAGTTTCCGGTTTTACCGGCGACGACGAAGGTTATGTCTGTTTGTAGCTGTGGAGCTTGGTTTGCAGAAACTGGTATGAGGCAAGAAACTGACAGACCAAAAGTTAATAGCAAGGATTTAAAGTATATGAGCTTCATTATTCTTCCCCCTAGTAATTGGTTGGCGATACTTCGAGCTTTTCTGCAGTATGACATAGCCGAATTGGATATCAATAAGAGCAACGGTTGAACTAACCGGTCGCGTTATAGAGCTAGAGCGTGACTTTAGCCTGCATATACTGGCGGTGTCCTATTAATCCAAGGTTCTGACTCTTCCAACTGACGAGCAATATCAAGCAGGGCTCTCTCATTACCCATTGCCGCAAAGAAATGCATTCCTAAGGGAAGACTGCCTGGGCCAACGCCGCAAGGAACTGATATCGCAGGAACACCAGTTATATTTGCAATCGGTGTAACTGGTATGAGACTGGAAGCAGCCTCATACCATTCATCAAGAGTCAACTCCGAATTCAGCGTTATCGGGCCTCCTACTTTCGGGGTGTCTTTAATCAAAGTTGGTGTAAGCAGCAAATCCCAGTTCTGAAAAAATTCACCGAATTCTCTACTCATCTGATTTGACAGAGCCATTGTTCGGTCTACATCAAAAGCCCTAATTTTTTCTCCTTCTTTTACCATCTGGAGCGTAATTGACTCTAAAGTACTTGTGTCAGGTATCCTATTGATCATGGGAGCCATGCTATTAACGGCAAAATAAGCCAACGAATACCATAGGACTTTGAAAGCTTCAAAATAATCAACTTGAACTATGGTAGGTGTAGCTTCTTCTACCCTATGGCCTTCCACCCTAAGTGACTCAGCGATTCTTTCTAATTCATCCCTTATTTCAGAATCAATTGGATCTGAGCCCCAATCATTAAAACTCACCGCAATCCGATATTTTTCTGGAGGTTTTTCTAAGCCGGCTAAAAATGATTCCTGAATAAACTTGTTCATAACCCCCTCACCAACTGCTGGTTTTGATACGGCGTCAAGAAAGGCTGCTGTATCTCTAACTGTTCGACTGTTGCATCCTTCGGCAATCAGAGGGGAGCTAACATCGTTATTAATTGGCCCTAGACTAACTCTACCTCTGCTCGTTTTAAGACCTAAATTGCCACAGCAACTAGCAGGTATTCTCGTAGAGCCTCCTCCATCGTTACTGTGAGCTAATGGCACTACACCTGAAGCAACTAGCGCTGCAGATCCTCCACTTGATCCTCCAGCTATATGATCAGTATTCCATGGATTACGAGTTATTCCCTGGCTTACTGACTCAGTGGTCAGAGTTAACCCAAACTCGGGACAAGTACTTCTTCCAATTACCTGAAAACCAGCATTGAGAAAACTCTGGGCAAAGTGTGTAGTAACAGGTGATACAAATCCCTTTGTAAGCATAGACCCACTTTCTTGGGGGAGACCAGAAATACTAGCCCCCAAGTCTTTAATGAAAGTAGGAACTCCTCTGAATTTAGCTCCCTCTATTACGTCATCTTGGTAAGGTTCGTCAAAAATTGAAACAATTGCATTTAATTTGTCGTTTACTTTTTCAGCTGCTTCTCGGGCCAAAGAAGCTAACTCTTGCGCTGTGACTTCGCCTCTTTCTACTAACTCTGCCAAGCCTATCGCATCGTATTTAACATACTCTTCTATATTCATTCGTTTCTCCCTAACTAGGTTGAAATGTTACTCCCTATTGGAAATTGATAATAGGAAGCCTCAGCCTCAAAGTCTCTAACGCTGAAATTAGCAATTAAACCATCGTATAGGGATTTTATTCTGTCTATGCTTGAATCATCTACTGCATTAACAGCAATTGGAAAGCATGTGTTGTAGACTTTTGGGGTTGCTATGTTGCAGGTGTCGCTTTAGCCTATTAACAAGAACCATAGAGGCCGAAAAAATGAATGACTACATGCCGGCAACACTCGCGGGATTACTTATTCTCAGCTCATTGTTCACCTCACAAGCTGCTGAGTTTTCGCAGATCAGGCCGGATGAAGAGACGCTTTCGGAGTTGCCTACTACCAACTGGCTCACTAATGGTGGGGATCTCTTCAACCGAAACTTCTCAGCGCTAACGGAGATTAATACCGGCAACGTTAATCAACTTGGCCCAGTTTGGCGTATTCATCTCGATGGCTCTGGAATTGGCGCAAAGTATTCTGGAGAGGCGCAGCCCATTGTCTATGAAGGGGTCATGTATATCATAACCGGTGCCGATGATGTCTTTGCCCTAAGCATTGAAACCGGGGAAGTTTTGTGGCGCTATTCGGCTAATCTCTCTGATGAGATTTCGACTGTCTGTTGTGGATGGACCAGTCGCGGGGTAGGGTTTGGCGAAGACAAGATCTTTGTAGGACAGCTAGATGGAATACTCAAGGCATTGGACAAAGACAGCGGGGCAGAGGTCTGGTCCATTCAAGCCGAGGCCTGGGAAGAAGGCTATACCATCACTAGCGCACCTTTGTATTTTCAGGGCATGGTTATTACCGGTTTCTCGGGCGCTGAATTTGCAGCCCGAGGGCGAGTAAAAGCCTATAGTGCCGAGGATGGTAGCTTGTTGTGGACGTTCTATACCGTGCCAGGCCCTGACGAATTTGGCCATGATACCTGGCCCGCAGATAATGATGCTTGGCAAACCGGTGGTGGAACTGTCTGGCACACGCCTGCCGTTGATCCTGAGTTGGGTATGATCTACTTTTCAACTGGCAACCCAGGCCCTGACTATAACGGTTCAGAACGCGCTGGGGACAATTTATTTACTGCATCCATCGTAGCGCTTGATGCCTATACCGGGGATTACCGTTGGCACTTTCAAGAAGTCCATCATGACATCTGGGACTACGATGCACCGAACCCGGTTGTCTTGTTCGATCTTGACTACAACGGCGTGCCAAGAAAAGGTTTGGCCCAAGCCGGCAAGACAGGGTGGTTATATATTCTCGATCGGACCAACGGTGAGCCGTTGGTTGGTATAGAGGAGAGACCAGTTCCACAGGAACCCCGCCAGGCAACTTCCGCCACACAGCCCTATCCCTCTGGAGAGGCCTTTGTTACTCAAACATTGGACGTGGCACCAGAGGGCTATCGGCTCATCAACAATGGCGCCATCTTTACACCGTTTTGGGAAGAGCCAGTAATGCTGCGCCGTGGCGATGCGAATTGGCCACCCAGCACCGTAGATCAAGGGAAAGGGGTGATGTACGTGTGTGCCGGTGAACGGCAGGCTGCGTATTCCGTGAGGGAAAATTTGCAGCAAGCCAGACCCGGTGACCGCTATACTGGAGGTGGCATGCGTTTTGCGTCCATCCCAATAACAGGAATCCTTTCCGCAATGGATCTGCGGAGCAATCGTAAGTTATGGAGCCAGCGCTGGCCCAATCGCTGTTACAGCGGCTTGGTGGCGACGGCAGGCGACCTGTTGTTTGCTGGCCGGAACGACGGTCGTATTACTGCGCTGGACGCACGTGACGGATCCAAACTGTGGGAATTCATGACCGACGCAGGTGTAAACGCTCCGGCCACGATATTCGAACATAACGGCAAGCAATACGTTACAGTTTTTTCCGCGGGTAATTTATTGGGCAGAGCGAAAAGGGGGGATAGTGTATGGCTGTTCACCCTGTTAGATGAGGAGGAAGACGCTATTGCCCTCGCGCAAGCTAATCTGGAAGGACAAGGCTTGTTCCAAAATACTTGCCAATTTTGTCATGGGCGCAATGGTGAGGGAGGACACGATGGCATGCCGTTGGAAGGATTAGCTGCGTTCGATAGTAGTTACGTGGCAGACATTATTCGCAGTGGGCAGAATAACATGCCGGCTTTCGCATCGATGTTTTCTGCCAGCCAGATCAGGGCGCTGGCAGAACATGTTCGGACATTAAACCCTGACATACCTAATCGGAACAGTCGGTAGGCAAACCAGGGTCAAATGTCTAGGTTGCACATATTTACAGGAGAAATGAGTTGTGTTCTTGGCCTTTCCTGGGCTTGAACCAAGTAATCCGCACTCACGAGGTGCAATTAAAACCCTGAACTCCTACTTACCTATTTACTCATGGACCAGTCTACTACGCTACCCATCGCACTAGCAGAGCCCTTAATTGAATTCCCATCCACGGTTGCATTCATCACGTAGGTCATTGAAGCGCCATCCCGATTAATTTTAAACGCGATTTCGTTGCCCTGGACGGTTCCTTCTTCAATCGGCCACTTACGCCCGCCACCCATGTCAAACTCGCCGGTAAGAGTAGCACCCTCGATCTTCATGGTTACTTTGGCGCTGATTAAAGCGCCAAATGGGCTGCTCATCGAAAAATCCCAGGTGCCGTCCACCTGTGATTGTGCCCAGATCACGGATGAGGCAAACGTAATTAGCACTATTGTAATTACTTTTTTGATCATGACTAACTCCCCAAATCGATTAAAATATACAACTGTTGGTGCGCCTTCTATACACTAGATTGATGAGTATACGCCTGAGAATTAAGAACAGATCTATTTTTTCGTGATCGGCTAACTAATAAGAATCACGTGGGAATTATTATTCGTAATAGCCTGAACAAAATACGGATGTTTGCATAGATGTTTTCTGCCGGCCAGATCAGGGCTCTGGCTAAACAGGTGGGAACATCAAATCTTGAAATGCTCAATCGAATTAGTCGGTAGTCTTGAAAACCTTCTTGGTTACCTAAAAGAGAGGTTTGATGCAAACAAGGAATTCCAGCGTATAGACAATTAGTAGTCTGCTCGGCTACGCCTTTTGTAATCTGCTATTGCTTGTCCAAATCCAAGCCGCTAAGCTGATTTGATGAAAAATCCCATTAGACCCGGTCAGAAGCAAGCGCAGAAAAGCAAAGATGCGAGCCAGCTTCCTGTTTCCAGCGAGAAAGATGTTCGGGCATTTCTCACCAAAGTAGCCGCTATGCCCAAATCCAGTGGCGAGGCGAGACTCATCTTTTCACTTGATGCAACGGCCAGTCGACAAGCGACTTGGGACGCAGCGAGTCAGCTGCAGACAGAGATGTTTTTCAGTACTCAAACACTGAGTAGATTGAACGTGCAGCTCTGTTATTTCAGAGGTTTTGGCGAATTCTTCAGCAGTAATTGGCAAAGTAACGCTGAAGACATAGTAAGAATTATGTCGGGTATTCATTGTGAAGCAGGAATAACCCAGCTTGAACGCTTACTTCGTCACGCCATTAAGGAAAATGATAGGCAAAAAATCAAGGGCGTCGTTTATATTGGTGATGCCATGGAAGAAAACATTGATGTATTGGCGCAACTTGCCGGACAGTTAGGCCTGTTTAATGTGCCTCTCTTTATGTTCCAGGAGCGCGGCGATCCGGTTGCTCGACAGGCTTTTATGGATATGAGTCGCTTATCTGGAGGCGCCTATTCACAATTCGATTCCGCCAGTGCCGAGCAATTAAGGGATCTGCTGAAGGCAGTTGCGATATATGCGGCGGGTGGTCTCAAAGCTCTTGAAAATTTTAGCAAAACCTCTCACAAGAACGTCAAACTACTGGAACAGCAATTAAAGGGCTAGATAGAATACAACAATGATTTCTCGCCTATTAGCGCTGATCGCCATGCCGATCATTGCATACTTTGTAGCCCAGTCCGTAAGTAAGCGATTTTCACTGACGCCGCGCCAAAATCGTATCCTGTTTGTCATAATTGCCGCGTTACTTGTAGTTGGGATTTTAGTGGCTTTGGGGCGCCTGCCTATACAATTCATACTAGCACCATTGGGTGCGGCAGCTGTTTTCCTCATGAGAATGTTACCTATGTTCCTGCGCCTATTGCCTATGTGGCAGTTAATTAAGAGTCGTTCAGCCGCGGCCAAACCCAGACAAAGAGGCCAGATATCTACCATACGCACTGAATATCTCGTCATGGAACTGCAGCATGACACTGGAGAAATGGATGGGTTTGTGCTTAAGGGCAATTACGCGCAGCAGCGGCTCGTAGATTTATCTCTGAAAGAGCTGTTGATGCTATATGGTGAATGTAATGAAGATGCCGACTCAATACACGTGTTGGAAGCTTATCTGGATCGGCAACATCCGGGCTGGGCCGAGCAAGTTAGCCGGTCAAACAAGTACCAGCAGACAGCAGACGATTCTATAATGACAAGAGACCTAGCAATAGAAATTCTTGGTCTCTCTGAATCTGCCTCCAAGGAAGAGGTAGTTAAAGCGCACAGGCAACTGATGCAGGGGTTGCACCCTGACCGAGGCGGTTCAGACTATCTTGCCAAGAAAATTAATATGGCCAAGGATTATCTATTGAAGGAATTACAATAAGGTTAACTAGCCGCCTTCCTTTCCAGAAAAGCTTTAACAATTTCTTGGGCGTCGGGCATTTTTAATAATTCAGAAAAAGTCGCTAGCTCCTCTTCTATAGTGCCAGGTAACACATTATCGAGACCTTTTTTCAAGAGTCTTTTGCTTTCTTGTACGGCTTTGGTGGGTAAGGCAGCTAATTCGTGACATTTCCGCAGGGCGTAGTCCATGTACTGATCCTGGGGCAGTACATCTGTCACGATTCCGTATTCGAGCGCTTTTTCCGAACTGAAGCGGTCGCCTAGCAATAGCAATTCGGCAGCACGCTGGTATCCGATCTGCCTGGGCAGAAGATAACTGGAGCCTGCTTCAGGGCAGACGCCAAGACGGGTAAAAGGCAGCTGCAGGAAGCAGCTTTCCGACGCATAGACAAGATCGCAGTGGAACAGGCATGTCGTACCGATCCCTACAGCTAGGCCACTGATGGCGGCTACAATAGGTTTCTTGGCGGCAACCAGTGCGTGCATGAATACTACCGAAGGTCTTTCTCCATTGTCAGAGTCACTGTTTACGAAACTATTTACGTCATTACCGCTGGTGAAGCAATCATCCACACCTCTCAGAAGGATTACATTTATCATGTCGGTCTGGTCAGCGATCTTCAGGCCCTCCGCTAGGGCGTGGTACATGCTGGGCAGCAAAGCATTCTTTTTTTCCGGTCTGACTATCTTTATAACGAACACTTTCTGCTCGATACTATATTTAATGTTGGGATCTTTGGATTCAATCACTATTGCAGCCTTAACTTTATATTACTGAGCGCCTCATTCTAGTAGATTGTCGGATCAAAGTAGAGTATTAATGCATCAGCCTATAATCCAGCTCATGGAGTACCCAATATTTAGTCATGACCTTTGAATACAAGATTGCGGACGTTATTAAATCTGCAACTCTTATAAAACGCCAAGAACAGAGAGCGGTGTTTATTTCCTTCTTACTGGTATTCGTCCTTATGGCGGCCTATTACATGTTACGTCCTGTCCGGGACGCTATGGCCAGCGACTGGACGAATACTGAGATAAGCGTATTGTGGAATATTCAATTTATTCTCAGCTTGGCATTCGTTGCGATCTATGGTTTTGCAGTCTCAAGAATTAATTTTCGACATCTGGTCCCTTCCGTATACGGGTTCTTCGCGTTAAGTTTTGTGAGCTTTCATTTTGGGGGCTCGTTAGTAGAATCTCCAATAGTACTGGATAAGAGTTTCTATCTCTGGGTGAGTCTCTTTAGTCTGTTTCATGTGTCCGTATTCTGGAGTCTGATGGCGGACCTCTATAATAAGGAGCAATCTAAGCGTCTATTCGGGTTTATCGCTGTGGGTGCTAGCGCTGGAGCCATAGTAGGCCCTATTGTTGCCACGATAGCAGCGCAAACCATAGGCTCGGAATCACTTATGCTAGTCGCTTCATTTATCATGTTGATTCCCCTGCCTATAGTTTTTTATTTACAATATTTAAAGCGAACTGCATTGCATAACGAGCAAGTAAATGTTGATCTGGCACCTATCAAGATCGGTGGAAATCCTTTGGCGGGGTTCCGAAATTTCGTCACGGACCCTTACCTCATCGGTATTGCTGCCTTTATTCTGTTATATACGGCGATCAGCTCCTTTGCCTATTTCGAGCAAACCAACCTGTTGCGGGATTACAACCGGGATCAGCGAACACAAATTTTGGCGTTGCTGGCCCTAGTCGTGAATAGTCTCACCTTTATTCTGGGCTTTTTTGCCACTAGTCGATTGACGACAAAACTAGGTATGCCTACTACACTCGCCCTCGTACCGGTATTTATGTGTGTGGCGCTGATAATCCTTGCTTTTGCGCCTATTTTGACCGTGTTGTTGGGATTGCAGGTCGCCCGGCAGGCTGGTAACTACGGAATAACGCGACCAGCTAGGGAAATGTTGTTTACTTCGGTTTCTAGAGAAACTCGCTTCAAGGCCAAACCGGTTGTCGATGTCGTTATTTACCGCGGGGGAGATGCTATCTGGTCGTCTGCCTTCGCCTTATTCACTGATGGCCTAGGGCTGGGTATGGCGGCAATGGCTGCTATTGGTGCTGGCATTTCTGCCCTGTGGGCTGGAACTGGGGTTAAGCTCGGAGTGATATTCGATAACCGTTCGGAAATTGCGGATTCGTCAGTGAAGATCTCTGAAAAGAATGGTTCTGCAGAAGCAGTTGTAAGCTGAACTAAGAAAGGTTGTCTTCTTGCTTTTGCTAGTCGTGCAGCTTTCTTTGTAAACTTCCTAAAGATTAAAATAGCGACTCCGGCGACATCCACTGAGTATGAGGTGTTAGAATAGGAGTTCCGTAAATTGTCTGAGAACTATTCAGCCATGCCAATAATTCGCAACGAGCATCTAATTCAAAGCGTTGCCGACGCGCTTCAATACATTTCCTACTATCACCCATTGGATTTTGTAAAAGCGGTCAACGAAGCCTATGAGAAAGAGGAATCTCCCGCTGCCAAGGATGCCATGGCTCAGATTCTGATTAATTCTCGACTTTGTGCCGAAGGCAAGAGGCCTATCTGCCAAGACACGGGCATTGTTACTGTTTTTCTTAAGATAGGGATGAATGTCGAGTGGGAAGGTGGCATGTCGGTAGCGGATATGGTCAATGAAGGGGTTCGTCGAGCCTACCTTTTACCCGACAATGTACTGCGTCCCTCGATCCTTGATGACCCTGCCGGCGCACGTAAGAATACAAATGACAACACACCAGCAGTTATCCATATGGAACTAATACCGGGAAGTACGATTGAGGTGAATCTGGCCGCTAAGGGAGGTGGCTCCGAAAATAAAGCCAAGATGGCAATGTTGAACCCTAGCGATAGCATCGTAGATTGGGTTGAGAGAACCTTGCCAACTATGGGCGCTGGCTGGTGTCCACCCGGAATGTTAGGAATAGGAGTTGGTGGTACTGCCGAAAAAGCAGTGCTACTCGCTAAGGAATCACTGTTAGCATCTATCGACATCCACGAGTTGCGTGAGCGAGGCCCAGCAAACCGTATTGAAGAACTTCGTCTTGAGATCATTGACCGGGCAAATGCACTAGGTATCGGCGCACAGGGTCTGGGGGGGCTAACTACTGTGTTAGATGTAAAAATACTGGATTATCCAACACATGCGGCTTCTTTACCGGTAGCCATGATTCCTAACTGTGCCGCGACTCGACACGTACACTTCAGCTTGGATGGTACTGGTGTTGCTGAACTAATCCCACCTAGTTTAGATGAGTGGCCGGAGATTACCTGGGATGTTGGGCCTCGAGCCCGAAAGGTAAATCTGGATACAGTCACACGGGAGGAGATCAGTCAGTGGCAGCCTGGAGAGACGCTGTTATTGTCAGGCACTATAATCACGGGCCGTGATGCGGCCCATAAACGCATACTTAGCATGATCGACAGTGGCGAAGGATTACCGAAGGGCGTGGATTTTGAGAACAGGTTTATTTATTACGTGGGCCCTGTTGACCCCGTGAGGAACGAAGTTATAGGTCCAGCTGGCCCCACTACTGCGACTCGGATGGATAAGTTTACCGAAGCTTTACTGGCAAAAACTGGGTTAATTGGCATGATAGGTAAAGCAGAAAGAGGCCCGACGGGTATCGAGGCTATTAAGAAACACCGTGCGGTTTACCTAATGGCGGTCGGGGGAGCAGCCTACTTGGTATCCAAGGCTATTCGCAAAGCGCGAGTAGTGGCCTTTGAAAATCTGGGTATGGAAGCGATTCACGAATTCGAAGTACATGAGATGCCAGTTACTGTTGCGGTTGATGTCAATGGAACCTCAGTGCATCAAACTGGACCAGCATTTTGGCAGCAGAAAATTGCTGAAAAACATCCTATTAAAGTAACCTGATTACTCCTGCGCGGCTCAATCACACATATCTTCATAGCTATTAGTTAGTTTCAATGAAATAGGAAGGGTGTGGCCAACAACTTTTATTTCTTTATTAGAAATTTCAATAGAATCCTTATCAAGCACGTTATGGTCAAATTTGTAAATTGTATTGTTGTTTGCTTCAGTTGCCGACCTATCATAGTCCTTAGTCGCTTCCTGCACGGATTCATTTCGATGCTTATAATGATTGAATGTTTCTTTACCATGGCGTTTGGCAAGCATTCTTTCGACGATATGCGGTGCAAGTATCGAAGCACTGGCATTATTACCCCCGAATCCTTTTGAGTTAATTACAACAGCATCCATTCCTCTTTTCCCCACTTCTTTGTGTTGCAATAAAAATTCAAGGTTTTTTTGGTGCACGTCATCGGCGACACTATTTGTAGTCAGGATTCCTGGAATGAACCCGTCAGACCAGGTGCCTAGACTTGCAGTTATTTGGTCACCCGAAGCGCTTGCGATTGAGTGTCCAACATACGATTTTATGGCGGCCACGGGCCAGTTCTTGATGCCATAGTTTTGGGCGATCTGGCTAAGAATATGCGATTCGGTAACCCTGTTTTGAGGAGTGCCAGTGCCGTGAGACTGTACATAACTCCTGTGTTTCAGGCCTTCCGCTCCAATAATATTGCGGGTGGCCGCTGCGGCCTTCGCCATGGTTAAGTAGTTACCAAGGCCCGGTCCTGCTATCGATTTCTTATGCCCGTCCGCGCTTACGAATACATCGTTCACAGCGCCGTAAATATTGGCCCCGAGCTCAAGTGCAAGTTTATCGTCAAACAACACAATAAACTGTGCTGATTCGGCCATGGTGAAGCCCGCGTTGTTGCTAAAAGGTCGGCAAGCCCTCCGATAATCGGGATTCTGGTTCTCGTCCAATCCATCTAAGGCTCGCAACGAAGCATCATCAGCAAGTGCACCCATTGTTGTAAATCCATCAAATACCTCAGGTACCAGGCATGCTTCACTCGTCCCAATGATTGCTACTCGATGGGTTCCATTTTGAATATCACGTATGCCGAGACGTAAGTTGTAAAGAAATGTTGCACAAGCTGCAACGTTAGCGCCAGTTGTCCCTAAATTGCCTAACAGATAGGCATTAAGAAAATCGGCTGGCATTTCTGTGAAGCCAAGAGGGAGTTGCTTGGACGTGACCTTTTTGCCTAGAATTCTCGCCTGCAACATACCACCAAAACCGTTGTAGTCAAGTTGGCCCATGCAATTACTGGCATATACGCAAAATTGGTCTGCCGGAACTTCCCGGCAAACTGTTGCCCAGTCGATTCCCAGCGAATTGATAGCATCAGAAGCGCCGTAAAGAGTTAATTGCAATGCACGAGGGTGGCTACGAGACGGATACAGAACAGCTGGATCGAATCCGCTTGGTAATTGCCCGGCGCTTTGCACTGGAGCTTCTCGGAAAGATTTTACGAGCACATCAAAATTGTCCGCGACACTCACAGCGAGTCTGTGCCCGGGGTCATAGCTAGAGTCTTTCACCGTCCAGCCTAATGGAAGGGGTGAAGGAAGATGCTTCTTCTGAATCTCGAATTCTAAGGGTTGTAAATTTATTCCAGTAAGACTTGCCGTCCGATGAAATGGCAGGCGCGACGGATCAAAAAGATTATCTTCTAGCTTCCGGATCAAGGTGCTTTGGGTCAGTTCAGGAATGAGCGCAGATATAGCGCTGTCCAGATCAACTGGTTGGTCGAATGCATCGAGCCATTGGTTATCAACTTTGCTTAGTTTACCTGTTAATGCAGCTAGGCTGGTCCAGGTGGAGTCGCGTTTTTCATCGTCGAGAACATCAACCACCATACGGCGATAAGCGTTATGTCCCGACGCTCTTCCTGCTGGATTGATGCCTCCGAATGCAACGATTACGGGTAAATTAGCCATCTTACGAATTTGGTGGTCTCATGAATGTGCTGGGACTATAGTAAAGAGCTCAGAATCGAGATATAGCAAATTGGACACATTTTATGGCATATTGGACACTAAAAGTCACAAAATGTCGACGAGTCACTAGGGGTATTGCGGTAAACAGCTAACTTGATTGTCTTGCATAAAAAACATGTCCCACATAGGATTGCTGTCTCATTTAAGAAATAACAGGTATTCGGAGACAGCATGAAAACTTCAACAATAAAATGGTTTTTCTTAGGGTTGGGCTTATCCCTACAAGCACTCTCCTCGTTCGCCCAGAACCAGTTTGAAAATGTCACCATCCAGACAGTCCCCGTGGCAGGCAATGTTTCGATGTTGATAGGTCAGGGTGGAAACATCGGGGTATCGGCCGGTGGCGATGGTATTTTGATAATCGATGACCAATTCGCGCCTTTGGCAGGACGCATTAAAACCGCAATCGAAGCTCTGGGTTCGGATACTCCCAAATTTCTGCTTAACACACATTTTCATGGGGACCATACTGGAGGAAATATTGAGTTTGGCGCAGAAAGCTTGATCGTAGCTCATGAAAACGTGAGGATGAGGATGGCAGCCAGTAATCAACCTGCGGTCGCATTACCAGTAGTAACTTTCGATGATGATGTGACCGTTCATTTTAACGGCGAGGACATAACTCTAATTCATATGCCTAATGGCCACACCGACACTGACAGTGTTGTCATGTTTTCCGTATCGAATGTCATTCACATGGGAGATCATTTTTTCAATGGCGGATTTCCGTTTGTCGACCTCGCCAATGGCGGCACCGTTCAGGGTTACCTTAACAACTTGGAAAAAGCGTTGTCTTGGATTGGAGATGACGTAGCGGTGATTCCAGGGCACGGCCCATTGGCAGCCAAAGGCGACTTGTTAAATTTCTACAATGTGGTGAAGGATACCTCCACAGCTATTCGGGTCATGAAATCTCAGCGTATGACCAAAGAAGAGATCGTAGCAGAAGGACTGGGCGATGATTATGAGAGCTGGGGTCAGGGATTCATCAACGAACAACGCTGGATCGAAACAGTGTTCGATAGTTATCCGCGTTAGTAAAATATTTATCATCAACTTAAACAGCTTTGCAAGCTGCGGGTAACTCTTGAAGGGAATTGATACTTTCAATGAACGCGTGGTGGCTTTGCACCATGCGCTCGGTATCGGATCAGATTACCTAGAAACTAGCAAACTCCCGCTTTGCCGAGAACCAAGCGAACTGGTTGATACAGAGCTCGACTTTTACCAGAGGCCGCAAAAGCTGACCCCTGATGCCTTCCAAGCTTGGTGCAGGATGAAATTTGCAGCTGAAGACGCTGGGGTAGCCTTGTTATTGATATCAGCATTTAGGGACATTGATTACCAGCACGATCTAATCGCTCGTAAAGTTCGAGAAGGGCGAACAATAGCGGAAGTATTGACTGTCAATGCAGCTCCCGGATTTAGTGAACACCATACAGGGCGTGCTCTGGATATAGGGACGACAGGGTGTGACCCGCTCGTTGAAGAATTTGAAAATACCTCAGCATTTGAGTGGCTTATTAGTAATGCAGCAGCTTTTGGTTTTACATTGACCTACCCGCGCGGAAATGGTTACGGAATCGACTATGAACCGTGGCACTGGTGTTTTACAGCGACCGATCCAAGGGTTTAGACAAACAGGTTTGAACAATGTAATCTAGAATCACTGCGCAATTGGGAGAGGGAATGCGGCAACAAAAACGCTCGGCACTATTTCCGATTCCGCGCCTAGTCTTTAGATCTCAAGAACTGGATACTGAAGTTTTTTGTGTCTTCACTCAAATTCGATTTTCTTGCTGCGCGCTTTCCATTGACCAACGATGTACGTAACCTGTTTTGTGATTGGTTGGGGATTTGTCTGCAGAGTAGCATGCAACCAAATTACCCATCAGTTTGTAAATAGTTGGTTGAAAAAATAATTGTCTGGTTTAGGAGGTAACAAGAAACTAAAAAGGCTTGAAACCCCGCTGTTTGAATCAAATCAGGAGACATTATTTATGACGCATGAATTCCAAATAGTATTCCGTAACATCGAACAAACTAATGCTTTGGTAGACGCGGTTGAAAAGAAAATTAATAAGCTTGAGCGTTATTGTGATCAAATCATTACAGGCCGTGTTGTGTTGGACTCACCGCATAATAATCATCACAAAGGAAAGGTCTATTCAATAGGTCTGGAAATACATACTCCTTCAAAAGAAGTACGCGTTAATCAAGAACAGCACGATAATCATGCTCACGAAGATCTGTACGTTGCCATTCGGGACGCCTTCAATGCTGCTGAGCGGCAATTAAAATCAACCGACAAGAAATATCGGAAAAACCCGCTAAACAAAAACGATATAGATTTCGATCACCAGGCGGCGTAAAAGTATTCCTATGACTATGAAAGGAAAAAACCGAATCGAGATCGAAGCTGCAACTTTTCGGCGGTTGCTAAAACATCTAGATGAGCACAAAGAAGTGCAAAATATTGATTTGATGAATTTGGCAAGCTTTTGCCGAAATTGTTTATCGAAATGGTACAGTGCTGAGGCTCAAGCGAGAGGGCTAGATGTGTCATATGACAGTTCTCGAGAAATTGTTTACGGAATGCCCTACTCAGAATGGAAATTGAAGTTTCAGACGGAAACGAGACTGGAACAGTCAGACAAATTCAAACAGAAGACAAGTTAAACGGTGTTTTAGTCTATGGTCGATTCATTGAATCGGTCGCGGATTATTCTCAGTGACAAACAATTTATTTCTTACGAGCTGCCGATATTCATTGGGCGTAACAGCATTCAGCTTTTTGAACAGGCTGGTGAAATAGCTGACGTCCTGGTAACCCACCTTATCTGCCACTTCGGCAACTATCAGGTTACTTTGTTTTAGCAGCTCCTTGGCGTGTTTGATGCGTAAGCCCTGCAGGTACTGCAGTGGTGTTGTATCAGTGGCTAGCTTGAAGCGCCTATTTAACGACCTCACGCTCATACGAAATTTATCAGCAACAGCCGATATCCGGATATATAAATAATAGTTTTCCTGTAACCACTCCTGTAACTTTATGATTTCCTCATCATGATGGGTAGTTTTCTGATCTCTACTTAAAATTAACGACTCGTAGGACTTTTTCAATTCATGAGTAAAATGCCTGGATATTTGATTGGCAATAGATTCTCCAAAATATTGTTCGATGAAATGCAACATAATATCTCGGACTGCATTCACGCTGCCTGTGCAATAGATATTCTCAATGCTGGTTATAAAACGCTTACGTTGCAACTTTACTTCTGGATAAGTCCGTTGAAATTGATCAAAGAAACGCCAGTGTGTCGTTGCTGCTTTGCCGTTTAATAGCCCTGTCGCCGCGACAAAAAAAGCGCCAGTGGTAACTGCACATAATGTCGCACCAGTTCGATATTGATCTTTAATCCAGTTCTGTAGTTGGTGATGTTTAGCAACACTGGCGCGTGGGTTTCCCCATACACCCGGAATAAAAATAAGGTTGCTGTTAGCTGCGTTTTTAAGAATTTTTGCGCACTTCATGGTTAGTCCGCCACTCAACTCTACGGTTTCATTATCGATACCTACCAATTCAATCCCGATTAGCTTGTCTGGCTGTTTTTGAGCTTTTGCGATATCGTTGGCGGCACTTAGCATCTCTAGGGGTATTGTTACGGTTGAACCCAGAGCGCGGGGTATACAGATAATAGTGACCTGTTTCATGGCATTTGATGCTACAGATAATCGATTTTGACTACGTGATATCGCCTATCGCCAGATAACAAAGTAATTTTGATTTCACTGTCGACTTGTTTTCCCAGTAGGGCATGTCCCATTGGTGAATCGATACTTATATAGCCGCGTTGCGGATCTATCTCGTCTGGCCCCACCAGCCGGTATCGATGCGGGTTACCTTCAGTATCTTCCAGCGTAATCGTGGCACCAAAATAAATTTTGCTCAGATCACTAGGAGGATTGCTTACTACTGTGACTTCTTCCAACCTCTTGGTCAAATATCGCACCCGTCGATCAATTTCCCGCAGTCGCTTCTTGCCATAAATGTATTCAGCATTTTCTGATCGATCTCCGAGAGCGGCTGCTTCTGACACTGAATGGGTTACTAGGGGGCGTTCAATTTTCCAAAGTTGGTGTAACTCTTGTTTCAATTGGTGCTCACCTTCAGGGGTAATATACTTAGCGCTAGGTTGTTGAGGAGGGCGATAACGGCTCATGAAGTAAATGGGTAACTAGTCTTCTAAGGTGAGTATCAGCTGGTTGCAGGTAGCTTCTGTTGTCTCTTGTTTTGGAACCAGCCGCACGCCTATACCCAGAAGTCTAACGGGTATGGACCTCCGGGCAAATCCGTCCTTACAGAGTTTTATGTAATTATCCGTATTGCAGGTATCCGAAAGCATTTCAACCGTGGTTTGTACAAAGTCATAAAATTTGATCTTTATGAATTGTTTGTGGATAGCGTAATCTTCATTCAGTTTCTCCATACGCTTCGCCAATTGTTGCATCAGGCCTGGCAATTCTTCCAGACAATTTTGAAGGCTGGGAAGATCAGTCGCATATGTATTTTCAACACTAACGGATTTGCGTATCCGTTGGGTTTGCACAGGACGCTGATCTATACCGCGACTTAACTGATGTAGTGTCTGGCCGAAGCTCCCGAAATATTTCTGTAATTGGTCACTTGAAAATTCGCGTAAATCGTTGCAGGTTTCTACCCCCATACGCTTCATTTTGCTAGTAGTAACCTTGCCCACACCGTGCAGTTTTTTGACTGGTAAAAGGGCGACAAAATTATCAACTTCCCTGGGGAGTATACAGAATTGGTCGTCCGGCTTATTCCAATCACTGGCAATTTTTGCGAGAAATTTGTTAGGAGCGATTCCCGCCGAGATCGTAATGTTTATCTTTTTTCGCACCTCCGCTCGAATAGCTTCTGCGATAAGAGTGGCACTTCCTCGGTATTTTTTGCACTCAGTGACATCGAGGTATGCTTCGTCGAGAGAGAGGGGTTCAATTAGAGGCGTATAGGTTTCAAATATTCGGTGGATTTGCTGTGAAACCCTGCGATATTTTTCCATGTCTGGTTTGATGATTATCAAGTGGGGACAGCGCTTGCGTGCAATTGCGGAGGACATGGCAGAATGAATGCCAAATTTTCTTGCTTCGTAGTTACAGGTAGCAACTACGCCTCTTCGTTCAGGCGAGCCACCGACTGCTATCGCCTTGTCTACTAAGTCGGCATTATCGCGCATCTCGATGGATGCATAAAAGCAATCGCAATCACAGTGAATGATTTTGCGTTGTGTTTCCATAGCTTTGTTTGGGGCGCTTTCCAAGCAAATTACAATAGGCAGAGCTCCAAGTAAATGAAGACTTAAGGTGTGTCACGATCAGGCATGATTTTTTTCGAATTCTTTCATAAAATTAACGAGTGCCTGACATCCAGCTGTTGGCATAGCATTATAGATAGAAGCACGAACTCCACCTACGTTGCGATGCCCTTTGAGAGCGTAAAGCCCTTGAGCATGGGCCTGTGAAAGGAATTTATCGAGAAGACCGTTTTCAGCTAGGTTGAAGGTCACGTTCATCGTGGAGCGATAAATAACCTCTGCTGTGCCCAGATAGAAGCTGGAAGTGTCAATAGCATCATAGATTAGGGCTGCCTTGGTTTCATTCTGCAACTCCAATGCTGTAACGCCTCCATGGTCTTTTAACCACTCTAGTACTAATTTCATCATATAGATTGCAAAAGTATTATTTGTATTCGACAGAGAATGCTTTTCAGCATAGGTTCTATAGGTAAGCAGGTTTGGGGTTTCAGGAAGGGCATAATCCAGTAGATCCTCACGAATAATTACCAGTGCAAGCCCGGCCGGCCCCAAATTTTTCTGTAAGCCCGCAAAGATAATGCCAAACTGGTTTATATCCAACTCGCGGGAAAGGAATTCCGAAGTCATATCAGCAACCAGCGGGATATTGTCTGTACTGGGAAACTGCTGCCATCTTGTGCCATAGATGGTGTTGTTACTGGTGATATAAAGATAGGAAGATTTTGGATCAACCTCAGCCATTTCGAGTTCAGGTATACGGTCATAGTTGCTTGTCTCGCTGCTGGCAACCACGCTAATTTTTCCATAGCGGATAGCTTCCTTAATAGCTAGCTTAGCGAAATTACCGGATTCTACATAGGCAGCTTTTTTTTCTGGATTGCGGGCAATAAGATTCATGGGCACGGCTGAGAACTGCATTTGGGCTCCACCATGTACATATAGGATCTTATAATTATCTGGAATGTTGGCCAGCTCGAAGAGAAGTCTGTCCGTTTCGTTGATAACGGCGTCGAACTCCTCGGAGCGATGACTGATTTCGATAATTGAAGCTCCGACACCTTGGTAGTCAAGGAATTCGGACCTAGCTTTTTCCATCACTTCTATCGGTAGCATGGCTGGGCCGGCGCCAAAATTATAAACACGTGTCATGCTCAATATCCTATATAAACTACAATCTAAAGCACAGTAACCTTGATAACGTTCTTGATATTAATGATAGCTGCCAGTGCGTCTCCAGAAGGAGGGCTCTCTAGGTCGATTAGGTTATAAGCAATATCTCCACGACTTTTGTTTAGCATATCAATAACATTGATATTCTGATCAGCGAGGACCGATAGAATCTGGCCGAGCATTTTCGGTACATTCTTGTTGCTGATAGTGAGCCGTGTGCATTCGTCAGCATTGACGTCCCGGTCTAGGGAGAGGTTGGGGAAATTCACCGAATTTTTTATGTTCCCGTTTTCCAGAAAATCTCTTAGTTGGTCTGCTGCCATAATAGCGCAGTTCTCCTCGGCTTCTCGGGTGCTGGCGCCGATGTGGGGCATGGAAATAACATCCTTGCGCCCCAAAAATTGTGGTCTTGGGAAGTCGCTGACATACTTGGCCAGTGTGCCAGCATCAAGCGCAACTTTCAGAGCCTCAGTATCGACAATTTCATCACGCGCAAAGTTTAAAAGGCATGTACCTTTTCGCATGGAAGCAAACATATTGGCGTCAATAAGGTTTCGTGTGGAATCGAGAACCGGTATATGCAGCGTAATAAAATCAGAGCTGGTCATCAGAGAATTCAGGTTCTCGATACGTTTAACCTGGCTCGGTAAACGCCAGGCGGCTTCTACTGAGAGAGCAGGATCATAACCGAGAACGTTCATATTCAGGTTTATAGCCATTTCAGCGACCATGGATCCGATAGCCCCTAAGCCGATCACACCAAGTGTCTTGCCGGCAATTTCATTGCCCTTAAAACGGTTTTTTTCTTGCTCCATCACCTTGGATAGCTCGTTGTAATCGTCAATGCTTGTCAGAGTGTTCGCAAACCCAATACCAGGAATGATTTCACGTGAAGCAAGTAATAAGCCGCACAGCACTAGTTCTTTCACAGCATTAGCGTTGCCGCCAGGAGTATTAAACACAATCACCCCTTGTTCAGTACATTCGCTTATGGGGATATTGTTAACTCCAGCTCCAGCCCTGGCGATGGCTTTCAATTGACTTTTGAGAGCCCCTGGATCCAACTTGTGGCTGCGGAGTAAAATGGCGACCGCATCGTCAACATCAGCACCGACCTCGTAGTGATCGCCTGGAAATCGTTTCAAGCCTTTTTCAGAGATCGTGTTAAATGTTTGAATCCTGTGCATGTTATCTAATCCTAGTCTCTATAACAGTATGCGGGTGCTGCCCCTCAGAAGGGTTTTTAGCAAATGGAATAGTTGGGCTCATCTACCGTGATATTACTGGTCACTCAAGAAGTTGGCAGAACTGGAGTGGGAAACCGGAATTTTCAAAGCGGGCAATTATGTCGCGAATCGAGACGAAACTCCAGCCGCAATTATTGAGAAATTGGTTCTACGGTTTAGCGAAATGCGCATACAGGTTATGATGTTTTTTTTTGTAAGGGGCTTTCTGTATGACGGTATTCGAACCAGGTCTGCCGACACCGGTGGCTGACACCACAATACCTGTGTTGCGTATTCTAGGTAGAAATCCTGGGCCGATGACTGGGCCAGGCACAAACAGCTATCTGATAGGGTGCGAAAGGCTTTGTCTTATTGATCCGGGACCGATTAATGATTTGCAGCTGGACAATTTTTTAACAGCTATAGGCGGCACCGGACTGGAATATATCTTGGTAACCCATACTCATGGCGACCATTCGCCTGCTTCAATTCCCTTGCGCGATGCTACTGGGGCAGAGCTGATTGGAATGGCGGCGCCAGAGGTAGAAGGCAATGACAAGTCATTTATTCCGAACCGGTTGTGGCAACATGGCGATGTCCTCGACTGTGGCGAATACAGTATCAAACTTCTACACACTCCCGGCCATGTTTCCAACCACATCTGTTTTTTGCTTGAACAAGAAAAGTTGTTATTTACGGGTGATCATGTGCTACAGGGGACGACCTCTGTGATCTTGCCGCCGGACGGTGATATGGATGCCTACCTGGATTCTCTTCGTTACCTGCAAACCCTAGAGCTGAGCTACTTGGCTCCAGGTCATGGCGATATCATGGGCCGGCCGCAGGAGGAGCTAAAAAATTTAATTACCCATCGTCTGAATCGGGAACAGAAGGTTGTTGACTGTCTTTTCCAACTTGGACCAAGCGAAATGGATTCCCTGGTGCTAAGTGTTTACGATGATGTGGCTACACATTTGATTCCTTGGGCAAAGAGAACACTGCTGGCTCACTTGATAAAGCTTGAGCGCGAGGGTCGGGTTACTTTGGAGAGTAACCTGTATGTCTTAACCAAGGAAGATGAATGATCCTATGAGGAGAAGGGAGACACTGTGGCATCTTTACATGATTCGGGGCTATGACGGCAGTCTTTATACGGGGATTACCATCGATGTGAAGCGCCGTTTTGAAGAACACAGTAACCAAGGGCACCGTGCAGGCACAAACAAGGGAGCCAAAGCCTTGCGTGGCAAGTATCCCTTGTTACTCGAGCTTCAGATTCCAGTAGGAAACAGATCTGAAGCGGCAAAACTGGAGTATAAAGTCAAACAATTAAGCAAATCTGAAAAAGAAGCTTTGGTGAGAGGAGACTTTTCTATCTGCTCGCCCTCGATGGTTAATAATATCCAAGGCCGATCGAATTGATACTAAGCCTGATGTTCGGATTCCTGTTGATATAAGCAAAATCGAGAATATATTATT
>Ga0209753_1000115_pt1 | contig 28882 bp, 45 predicted proteins | sample METZYME_3_550m_FD_187550 | JGI IMG/M metagenome (GOLD analysis project Ga0209753, IMG submission 187550) | Marine microbial communities from oxygen minimum zone in mesopelagic equatorial Pacific - METZYME_3_550m (SPAdes) (version 2) | ecosystem: Environmental > Aquatic > Marine > Oceanic... | reverse complement strand
GGTCTTGGTATAGATGCAAGAATATATCGAAATGCAATAGACTCTGGACATCCAGCACAAAGAGAATGTTGTTCAATCAATTCTTTAGAGGATCCTATATCTTTCCAACCACGATCTACTTTACCATAGGTTGAATCTTCAATTAAAGTCTGATACTCAGAAGGCATAATATCTACAAACTCATCACATATAGCAAATCTTTCCACATTTTTATGTTGCATTATTTTCTCCTATTCGTATTGTACATCTGTCATAGCTTCCATCATTTGATTTGATCCAAGACTAAATACCGCGCCCAGAGGATCTGGAATTATTGGTGATTCATATGCTACAGTTGTATCATACCACGCAACATCTGGCATTTCTTGTCGTTGATAATCTCGAAATCCCTGATTACCAAGAATTCCCATTAATGCTAACTTTGTACTATCTGTATCACCACCAGCCATCTCAACCGCTTGTAAAACTCTAGTTACTATTGCTTGTACAGCTTTTGCTTTATCTGTTTTAGTTGCTTTTGATTCTTGTTTTTCTTCCTTTTCTTCTGATTCTTCTGATTCAGATTCTGATTCTGATTCTTCCATAGCTGATTCTACTTCAGCAACTGCCTCTGCAACCTCTGCTACTGGTTCTGGTTGACTATCACTAGATGCCATACCAGTACTAATTGTTATTTTTTCTATCTTACCTGATACAGTTGGAACAGATAATACAACTGCTGTAGGTGTAGCAGTTACACCAACATTCATACTAGTACTACCAGATGGAGTTACAACATCTATCTCCATTGATGCAGTATCAATAGCAGATACACCTTGATCTGTAATTATATCATCAACAGCTGATGCAACTAAATCATTAATAATATTTTCTATCTGTGTAACCAATTCATATGTCGCAGTTAAATTAATATCATTTGTTATAGGCCCTCCACCATAACCACCACTTAAACTTACTCCCTCAAGAATCAAACCAAATGTTGCTAAATTATATGCTAATGTATTCTCTGGAACAATTAATTGACTAGTTACAGTTTGATATGCAGAACCAGATGATAAAGTAAATTCTTGCGTATCAGAATATGTAGTTGTTCCATCTGTAACTTTAATCTGTACAGTAAAAGGATCACCACCTACAGCATTCCTATCTTTAACACCAATCGCACTATCCATAGTAAACCCTGCAAGCATTTGTTCCTCAGTCAAGAACGTATCAATATCATTCATAATACTAAATTCTCGTCCATGTGCGTCCCAATTAATTACATCATCATCGGTACCACCTCTGAAAATATCTGCACGTGGATCCCAAGTACATTCAGCATTATTACGAAGACATTTATGAGTAGCACCTGCGCTTTGTTCGGTTACATCTTCAGTTGTTTCTGTATCGGCATCCGCCTTACCAATCCATAACAATGTCCATATTATTACACCACTTATTAGAACTAATTTAATAAATTTCATCATCATCCCATAGGTCTGTATCGTCTGAATGATATGTATCTAATTCTTTAACCTTATCTTTATTCTCTCGTCTTTCTCTCCATTCATTATAATCAGGTCGTCTATAGGGTTCTTTATCCCATAGTACTTTTGCAGATTCACCAATCTTACCATCTATTGGACATGGCGTTCCAGCCATTTCCATAGCTTTAAAAACTCTCTTATCTTGACACAATAAACTAACACTAGCAACCTTCATACCCATACCATATAGCGACCGTGCAAGTTTAAGTCGTTCACAGTTTAAATCTTCAATTGTCCTACCCATTGAGATACCAAACCATGCAGATTGTGCTGCGCCACTTATTCCCGTCTTACATACATCCTGATTATTAATTATTATATTTGGAGCTGATGCAGTACCCGGAGTTCTATCCACTGTTGTTGTTCCTGAAACGGTTGAACTACTTACCGTATTTGAACTACTTACCGTATTGCTATCTGCTGCATATGCTGTGGTTAATATATTGGTCAACAAAAACATAACAAGTGAAATTACAAATTTCACTGTGTTTACTCCTTATAATTGAGTACTCCTTCTTTCTTAATAATCCTCTTTTCAGTTATAATATAATCCATCTTGATATCATATTCATTAAGCTTTAATTTCCATTTATGTGATAATACTTGAAAATCATATGCTATTGCAACTATACATGTTCTCTTTGGTAAATAATCAAGAAATCTATCATAATAACCTTTGCCTCTACCATATCTCGCCATTTTTTCATCAAAGACTACACCCGGAACAATGACTAAATCAACATCTCTTACATTATTCTCAGGGAATGGTGATGGGTAAAGAAACTCTTTGCTATGATCACTATTTAATAACTTTGTGGAAACCTCATTACCAACACTTTTATATATATTTATATTTCCTGCAGACTTCCACTCATGCATTTCCCTTACTGTTTTTTGAATCGCTCTAGAATGATCATAACATACATCTGGACACATATGATTTCTTCGATACATCATTATGTTCCTCCAGAATATTTTAAGAGCAAACATTTATTCCATCCTACATGGCATCCAAACATTTTCATCTTTATGATAATGAATAGTACCATGACAACCAAACCAATCAGAAGCCTTTACAGCTTCTTCAGGCGTTTTATACATATGCTTAAATAAATCCCTTGAATTAATAACTCCTTCGGGTGGTAGTCTAGAATTACCAAATTGATCCATAGGTCCACGGTGAGGTTTTTCTAATGGTGGTAATTCTACAGAATCTTCAATTGCTCGTTCTTCGAGCTTATTATGAAAGAGTTCCATAAATTGATTTAGCATTTTATAAAAATCAGCCTTATTCTCATAACCAACTAAACGTGCTATTTCTGATTGCTGTTTCTCATCCCACATAACAAATGTAGGAGTAGCATCAATAGAATCTATATTATTTCTATCATATGCATCAGAAAACCATTGTGGAGGGGGTCCAACTGTATTAATAACTCGTAATGGAAATTGTTTTGCAATTTGTGTTGAATGATATCCCGGTTCAACTTCCCTAAGAAAGTCTTGACAATATGAACAACTTGGATTACTAAACATTAACAATTCATATGCATATACCGGAACTGCTACGAATGTAAATAATATTGCAAATAAGATACTTTTCATTGTTCTTTCCCTTTAAGTAAAGATTCAACTAATTCAGTAAGTCGTTTAACTTCCTGATTTAAACTTCCAAGAGCAACCTCTTTAACATTTAGTTGAGATTCTAAAATAGCTATCTGTGTCCGCAATTGAGATACCTCGTCTTGATGATACATATACTATTCTCCATTTATACTTATTATTATACTATAAATTGAAATAAAAAGCAAGGAACATCTAGATCGTCATGGAATCCCATCCAGAACTTGACACATCTCTGCCATAATAGTCGACTTCTCCCGCTTTAACCTTGGCATTAAACCCCTTTATTAGTGCACCTTTTGTTAATCCTGAACTAGCTTTAAATTCTTTCAATGCTGCCTTTCTAGCCATTTTAGACTTCATCATCTTTCGTTGTCTTTGAGGATCAGCATAGAAGTATCGAGTAGTAGTATCAAGCATACTTCCCTCTTTTATCTTCTTAATAACTTCCTCACTCTTCTCTTCTATTTCAGGTACAATATCATCTAAAATTTTCTCATGTGTCTTTAATTCTTCTATAACCTCAGCTTGAGTCTCTACTATTCTTTCATTAATATTAGACCTTTTAATCCCATCTCCCAAACCAGAAATTGCTGGAACTATATTTGTTTCTAAAGCCATCTCTACATCTGCAACATCTAACGTATTTACTATATCTAGATTATCTGCTACTGCTGTGGCTACATTATCTATAACCTCTTGATCAGGTAATACAATTTTTGCGGCCGCGAATGTTTGTCCTATGTCTGGTTGTATTGTAGGTAATTTTTGTAACGCACCAGTTACATTATCCCTCATTACATTTGGTATCTTATTTGTCAAGGAACATGGATCAAATGTACCACTAAAACCAAATACCGATTTAGATAAATCAGTTAAATCTATATCAGCAAAACCTGATAATGATGTAAGACCAGCATATTCTTGTGCTATGGATGCCATCTTAGATAATGCACCAGCTGAACCTAATGACATACTAGATAATGAACCTAACTCATCTCTCAATGATGTTAACCCAGATGTCGATAATGGTATATCTGGTATAAGTGTATCTGCCTTTGCTTTAAGTGTAGCAAGACCACCCTCTAAATTACTTAAGTAAGCAGCAGCACCGCTCGGCGCGGTTAAAGAAGATTCTAAATTTAAAAAACCAGATATCTGAGCAGTAACTTCTCCTTGAAAGGAGTTCATACTTATATTTAATCCACATACAGCCATTACTTAACCTCCTGCAAATACATTAGATGAACCTGTCGCAACACTAGTACAACCAGAAATACCATCACCAATTCTACCACAACCCTTATTATTTATTTTAACAGTAGACGATCCAGATGCAATTGGCGCTGCATGACTTGGACACGGAGCTCCTGGCAACAAATGTGTCGTATTATTATCTCCCTCTCTTGAAATACCAGTACCATTTACATGCACATCTGGTGATAATGCACTTCTCATAGGTGTACTACAATGAGTCACGTCTGCATCAACTGAATTGCCTCTACACACTGCGGGCATTTTGTTCTCTCCCAATAAGTTCTTTTAAACGATCATTCCATATATTATGTTCACCACTATGATCTACATGTTCATGTGGTACATCTGGTAAAAAGCTTATCACATTATCAAAATCTTCTGGTATATCTTCCCATTCTGTAAATATTTTTAATTCACCATGTATGAGTAATTCAAATTTATGTGCCATTAGTTCAAGTCAATTCTTGGTGCAGTTACTGCATAATTACCACCAGATGATATTTGATGTGTCAAAGCATTAGACATTTGATAATAACCATTAACTATATGATTATCATATCCTTGAATTATTTCGTCTTGATAACCCTCAACCTCTATTTCAGTATTACCAGTTACATTAAGATTATAATTAGCTGTCGTACTAATCTTCATGTCATCTTTAACTGTTAAAGTATATTTACCCGTTACATTAGATAACATAGAACTACCATATACTGAGGTTGTATGATTACCTAGTGATACTTCAGTACCATAAAATTCATCAACATTCTTCTTAACCGTTTCTTTTAAATTACCACCAATAGTATATGTTAAGTTCTCATCAATATTAATAATCTGATTTTTATGAACACTTAAATCATCTTCACCATTGATTACAATTTTCCTATCAGCTAAGACTTCACGGGCTTCATTACCACTTATCTTTGTGCGCATATCACCATGTACATTTAAATGATAATCACCGTATACCTCTTGTACCAAATCTCCATAGTATAAAATACGACAATCAGATTTATTAACATCTGCATCGCCCTTACTTCCAATAGTAATATTAACAGATCCCTTTATCCAAACATCTTTATATCCAGCAGTAATCTCATATTCATTACCAACAATTTTTGTAATCTTAGTACCGTCTGCTTGTATTTCTTCAAATGTTCCTTTAACATGATACCTATGCATTCTTTCTGCCGTTGGTGTATCATCCCATTCTTCTACATGACCAGATTCTGACATTCGAACATGGTTCAAAGGATATTGTGAAGACCTCTTTGTACTTTCCAAATAAGTTGTACTGTTATCTTCTACACCACCATATCTAGGATTGGGTTCATTCCATGGCGCAACATCATATAATTTTTCATTGTCTGTATCTGGAATAGTACCCTTCTCTTTGTCATTGTCCCAGAGCCATCCAGCAATAGCAACAGGAACATCTTTTTGTCGTGCCTTTCTCTTTTGTATTAATGATGGAGAATTTTCACCATTATAAGGCCCATTACCTTCTGAATCAGGAACAGGTAATACACCACTTCCTCGTGCAAGTCTATTTGTATCAGGTTCAAGTATATGTGTAGTAAGTGGATACTTGCCTTTAGGATCATTAAATCCTAATGTTGGATTTGGTTCAGCTTCTGGTATACCACCAAATGTTCCTGTTATAACTGGTTCTTGCGCATTAGGTCCATCACGAAAAAAACCAAAGACCCAAGTTCCTTCTACGGGACCCATTGGGGTCGTACCAACACCATTCATAGCTGCAGATGTTATTGGTTGACTTGGATAAGCCCAAGGTAAATCTTGTGTTGGTATTCTTTCTTTATTATTAGTATGATAACCAAGAATACGAACACGACAACGACCCAACTTCAATGGATCTACTCTATCTTCAACTACTCCTTGCCACCAAACAAATTCACCGTACATTGTATCTCCTAAACTTTTCTGGGAGCACTAGCTAAAGCGTCTTTAGTAACCTCTGCTACCATTGTATATTTAAGACGACCAGCGTTCCAATCATAAGTATGTTTTAATGCAGTAATTATATAAACACCTGACAAAAATTTATCAATTAAATCATCTTGATTTTTAATCATACCGGGTTTTTGTTCTACTACTCTCTCACCCGAGGGTACAAGTAAATCAATTGTATCACCAACATGTAAAAATGGTAGGCCTGGAAATTCAATTTTTAATTTAATTTGATCTAATGATTGTATTAAAGCATTTCTTTTTAATCTCCACCGCTCAACACCATTATCATAAAAATCGTTAACATTCTTTGCATACATCTGATTATGTTTTGGATGAAATATTACTCTGCTATCAAAATATGTTTGCAAACTATCACCTGAATTAACATCCTGAATATCATCTTGTGGAGCATAAGTATTTCTCTCTGGTACTTCATAATCTGTATCAGACATACTTATAGGCATATATTTATCAGTATGATGAACATGAGGATCATAGGCTTCTTGTAAACCATATGTCTGCTGATTAATTGTCTTTCTTACAATATCATGTGTTATAAGTTTAGACGCATACATACCATTGGTGATATTTGTTAGCGTATTAAATTGCTTTAAAATTTGTAAATCATCTAATAAAGCTCTTCCCTGTGCTAGTTGTTCTACTTTTTGCGATTTTGAACCAGTAGGTGAAAATAGAAATTTATGTTTAACGGGTGTATCTAATAAAGCGTCAACACTTTTAAAATATGAAACACCATTTGATTCCCAAAATAAATAATTTGGTACTTTATTCTTGTTTATTGCTCTCTTACATAACCAATGAATAGCTGTATGCGGTCTCCAATTTGGAATAACAATATTTTCAATTCCAACAGTATCTTCAATTACAAATTCATTTCCAACTCCACCATAATCAATATAGTCAACTAATATTGTATCAACTATTTCACTAATTTTCTTACCACGAAAAGCTTGATTAACACGCATATTTTGGTTAACCATACCACACTCAGATGTACCATGAATCATATATATTTGTTGTCGTTCTTTAACAACAGTACGTTTAGATATAGAAGTAATATACATTGGACCTGCATATTCCTCACTACCGTCTACTGATTTAGATGTTAAAGTAAAATTAAGATATTCCTCACCTAATATCGGAATTTTATAAGGCATGTTGATTGAATCATTAAGAACCAAATCACAAGTCATATTAGCACGAAATAAATCTTCATATATATTCATAAGGACAAAGTTTTGACTTAAGTCAATAACCTGTCCCGATGCTGATATGAGTTCTAAAAAATCAACTCTTAAATCCGATGCAAATTCTTGTTCAGTAGGCATATTATTTTAATAATTGTTGTAATTCTTTTACAATATCATGAGCAAATTCAGGACGAATAATATTAATATTTCTTTTGTCATCATTTAATTCTTCTTCATATACAAAATTAGTAACAGTAGTAGCACCCGGAGCGGTTGAATCTACCCAATAACCATCTGTATCTTCATAATGATTAATATCATTAATATTTGCTGCTCCATATTTTTTAATAACAAATTTCTTTAAATCAAAATAGTCCATTGGCCAATCATAAAATGGATTGGTTGCTTGTTGTGCATATAAAATAACCCAATGTAACTCTGTATCACCATAATATGTATAAGCAAGATATTCTGGTGTTTCCCCATCAACAATAGTATGTTGTGCAAAAAAAGATTGATGCTTAACAAACTCTAATTTTAAACGAATTCGTTGTAATATATTCGTTACTACATTAATATGAGGTTTATTTTTTTTACCACGAACATCATAATTAATCGTATTAAAATATTTAAAATATGCCATCTTAGTATCCCTCCTCTACACCACCATGACCATCTGTCTCATTGCTTTGAGTAATTTTTACTGTTTCTGTAAATGATAAACCAAGAGTATAAGAAACAGGTCGACCATCTCTTAATGCTACCCAAAATCCTTCTGGTGAATAATTAGTAGTTACATTAGTACAAACACAATTATGAATTCTTGGTAAAAATGTATTCTCTACTAAAGACCCGCCTTTATTCATTTTAAAATCTATAGCAAATTCATTAGGAAATGTATAAAGACCCTCACCGAGAAATCCTCCAACAAAACTAGGTCGTGAATTTTTTCTAAACATTTTAATAATATTATCTACTTCTTGTCCTTCGGGTGCACTAGCAGGTGCGAACTGAAATTCAAAAGTAAATTCTCTAAATCCTACTCCATTAAATAATTGTTCTTCATAAGGATTCTGTGTAAATCTTCCTGCTGCTCGTAGACCACTTCCAATTCCATCAAACATCGCTGCAGTACCTAAAGCACCCAACACACCAGCGGCAGCAGCACCACCTGCTAACGCTGCACCTTTTGCAGCCTCTGTTACAACACCTCCAGTAAAATTTTTCATAATACTATCTATATTACCTTCACCACGCAATCCACTCTTTATTGCATTCCCTACTCCACCAAGAGATTGTGATCCCCATTGTGCGCCTTCAGCAAATTGTATGGAATTAGGCATATAGATAAAACAATGTTCAAGATTTTTTGCCTTAGTTCTTATTGCTTTAAGTTGTCCCTTACCAAAATTTTTTAATGTATCCATCATACCGCCACCATAAATTTCTCCAACAGTTGGATCAGGTTCTGAGGGCTCTGCAGTACGCTTAGCATCCATCATCTTCTTTTGATCATCCGAGGCAATAGCATAATCCATTCTTGCATTGGCCGCTTTATCTTTTGCTGCTTGTTCCTTTGTATATTTACTAGATGCATTCTCTAACTGATCTTCCATAGCCTTCTTGGAATCTTCATTTGTTTTCTGTTTTTGCAGAGAAATACCACCTTGTTTAATAGCTGTAAAATGAATACATTCTTGAACGACTTCAATTCCCTTATTAGTATCACTTACATTATCAACAAAAAGAGGATACCTATGTGTAGGTATACCTAAACCAGTTGAAGATTTTGTTGACGCAGTATTTGCTATTGATACAGGTTCACTATGCCCTCCTAATGCATCTGTTGCGTGATCATATGAACCCGCAGTTTCTTTTAAGAATCCGAATTGTGCCATTACTTTCTCCGTTATAAATACTTTATATAACTATATTTATAAGACATATATGAAAAAATATCCAAGAGTAGGCCGTTATGTAATACAGAATAAAGAAAAGTATGTGGCCAATTTACAGGAATGCGAATACCGTTCATCATGGGAATTAAAGTATATGAAGTATCTGGATCGTCATCCTAATGTAGTTGAATGGGGCTCAGAGAACGTTATTCTGCCATATTATAATCCTATAGAAAAAAAATATCGACGATATTTTGTCGATTTTTATGTAAAAGTAAAAACAACCACAGGGGAATATAAGAAATATATAGTTGAAGTAAAACCAGCGATTCAATGTAAACCACCCCCAAAACCTAAGAAACAAACACAGGCATATATCAAGAAACTTAAAGTTTATGTAATGAATCAAGCTAAATTTAAAGCCGCAAGGAAATGGGCAGATAAGCGTGGATGGGAATTTATTATTTTAACCGAAAAAGACCTCGGAATCAAGACTAAAAAATTAAGAAAAACCTTATAAATATATACATGGAAACTATAAATAAGGTACAGGGAACAAGAATAACGCGAGTCTATTCAGCTAAATTTTATTTCTTTAAATATATCACAGAAGAAGATAATAAATGGTTTAATATATTTCCATTAGTATTTTCATTAGGAAAAAAGGGTAGGATGATACAAGGTCTTGATTTCCATTATCTACCAATAAAAATGAGAATACCATTAATAGAAGAATTAAAATTAATTAAACCAGATATGGTTAAATCCCCAGTCGCATTCGCTAGATACTTTAAAAGACTTATGTGGACTCAAAGAAAATGGAGACCAGCACAAGTATGTTATAAACGTTATGATATAGGAAATATAAGAGGTGGAAAAATTATAAGAATCGAACGCGGTGATTGGGAAAGAACTTTATTACAACCTAAAGTAGAAAAATTTGTTACTTCAACTCTTGGCAAAGTTGCCTCAGGAAGAGTTTGGAGAGAATCAATAAAGAAAATGAGGACAGGATAATGGCATTTGGAAATATAGCAGGAAGGGTTAGATTACCGGGCGGAATATCTATTGGCGCTAATATTCCTATTGGTGTTGATCCTCGCAAAGCAAGAAAACAAGCAGCGGTTGGTGGTTCATCTTCTACACCAATGAATAGCATAACTAGAATGATGGCAAATGTTAAAAATGCTGGTTTATTTTCAAGACCTTATTTATATTATGTTTTTATTATACCGCCAAAAAATTTAATAGGAAAGCATCCAATCCAAGGTGTTCAATTAAATTGTAGTGCAATATCCATACCCGGATTTACTATGGCTACAAAAGAACATAAGGTATATGGTTTAAAAAGAGAATATGTATATGAAAAATTATTCGATACAATGAGTATGTCATTTTATATGAGTGAGGAAATGCATGAACATAATTTCTTTAATGCATGGATGGATCAGATGTGGATAAAAGGTCGTGTAAATTATTATAAGGAATATGTAAGTACAATAGAGATATATCAATGCTCTGGTACAAAGGACACGGATGAAGAAGATTTATCAGTTATGATGAAAGTAAAATTAATTGATGCATATCCTAAAGTTTTATCAGCATTGCCGTTGGGATATGAAACGGCTGGAACTATTCAAAGAATGACCACGGATATAACATTCCGTGATGTTCAATATACAGATTATATGAACCAAGATCCCTCTAAAGAATCCGGCTTAATGGGTTCTATTAATGATAGCATCTCTCATGCAAAAAAGGCGTTTGGTTCTTTTACAGAAGTTGGATCACTACTACAAGGGAAATTTGATGCTTTAAGTTTACCAAAAGTTGGTTCTATTTTAAAACAAAAAAGAGATTTTTTACCGGTATCAAACTTAGGAGGAATGATACAAGTATAATATTACTTTACTATAAGGAGTGAATGAAATGGCATTACCAATAATTGCAGTACCTAAGTATCAATTAAAAATACCGTCAACGGACAAAGAAGTAAATTATAGACCTTTCCTAGTTAAAGAAGAAAAAATTCTCCTTATTGCTATGGAAAGTGAAGATGAAATTCAAATGACAACCGCAATTCGTGATATTATTGGGAATTGTGTATATGAGGATCTTGATGTAAAAACTATGCCAATGTTTGACATTGAGTATATCTTCTTACAATTAAGGTCTAAATCAAAAGGTGAGGTTATTGATTTATCATATGAATGTGGTAAGTGTAAAAAACAAATTGCAGTACAAGTTGATTTATCAAAAATAGAAATAACTAAAACTGAAGGACACGAGCCTAAAATACCATTATCAGACGATGTTGGTGTAATTATGAAATATCCTTCAATGGAAATACAGAAAGTTATTAGTAAAGAAAGTACAGATATAGAAAATATTTTTTCTACTATTTCTTCCTGTATTGATTCTATCTGGGATAAAGAAAATGTATATTCATCCAAAGATCATACACAACAAGAAATAAATGATTTCTTGGAATCCTTACCTGATACTGCATTTTCGAAAATTCAAAAATTCTTTGATACAGTTCCGAAATTAAAACATGATATTAAATTAAAATGTACATCAAAGAACGGTAAAGGAAAAAAAGCATCTATATGCGGATGGGAAGATACACGAGTTCTGGAGGGACTCGCATCTTTTTTCGCCTAAGCCTTGGCCATGAATCAGTAACAAATTATTACACTACAAACTTTAATTTGATGCAACATCATAAATACTCCTTGGCTGAGGTGGAAAATTTAATTCCATGGGAGCGTGAAATTTATTTAATGCTATTAATGAAATATATTGAAGAAGAAAACGAAAGACAAAAACGTGAACAACAAAGGTAAAATTAAATGCCAGACACACCACAATTAACAGTCATAAAAGAATTAACAGCTGCTCAGAAGAAGACTAATGAACTTCTAACCACAGTTAATGAAAGTATTAAAGCCCAAGCTAAAATTATTGCCGCTCCACCTCCAAGAGATGTAGAAGGTGATAAAGAGAAAAAAGCAGGTGATAAAAAGTTTTTAGAGTCTTTAAAAGGTATCTTAAAAAGTGCTGGTGGTGGTGTTGTTGATGGTGGTAAAAGTATGTTAGACGGCATTAAAAAAATGATGTCTAAGTATAAAAAGATTATTATGGGTTTATTGGGTGTTGGTCTTGTTGCTATATTTTCACAACTCAATATGAAACAGTTGGGAGAAATTTGGACATCTTTCATGGGGGCATTGGAATCAATATATAATACAATGAAACCAATTGTCGTAGGAATAGCGAAGTGGATAAAGGAAAAAGCATTACCAATAACCGTTGAAGCTATTATAGAACAATTTAAACTCATAACAAAGGTATTTGAGGATCTTGGTGAAACATTTAAAGGCTGGGAAAATATGACCTTAGCAGAAAAATTTAAATCTGTTATGAGTGCAATAGGAAAAATTGGAAATTACTTTACGAGTACCGCTGCTAATATAATGAATTGGGGTGCCAATTTACTTGGATATGAGGGATCCTTAAGTAAAGACATTAAAGCAAAATGGACTGAATGGTTCTCCTCTGCAGAAAATCCAGATAGTTTAATGTCGAAAATGATTCATGTTTTTAAAGCAATAGGTGGACTCTTTCTATTCGGAGCACTTTTCAAAGGTGGCATAGTAAAAACAATGCTACAAGCTCCATTAAGATTAGCTTTAAAAGGAATGCTATTTGGCGCAAAAGGCGCTGGAGGTTTTATTGGTAAAGTAGGAAGTATTATTTCTAAAATACCTCTCGCTGGTATTGGAAAAGGACTTATGGGAGTTGCGAGAGGTGTTGGTATATTAGGTCTTGCGACTGCTGTTGGTGTGGGATTGTATGACGGATATAAAGTTATTGCTGGAGGTGGTACTGTACAAAAGGCTTTTGAAACAGGTATAGAAGGATTCTTAAGGATAGTAACTGGCGGTCTATTATCACCAGATATTGCTAAGTCGTGGTCAAAGAGTATTGTTAGTTTCTTCAAATCTGCATATAACTTAGTATTTAGTAAAAAAGAACAAGAGCGTGTAACTGGTGAATTTAGAAAACAAACGAAAAAAGGAGCAACGAAAGCTGCATTAAAGGGTGGTGAAGATGAACTTAAATCACAAAGAGAAGCTCTAGTCCAAGAAGCACAAAGACTTGATCCTCGTGATGCTGCAAGAAAAGCACAAATTAATCGAAGCATTAAAGAAATTAACGAAGCACTTGGTGTTGAAAAACCAGTAGAACCAACAAAAACTGTTCCCCCAGCATCAATAATATCTGCTCCTGTTAAAATTAAAAAAGGTACTGTTGATTGGGGATTTATTTCATCAAAAGAAGGTGGTTCAAAATTAGAAGGCTATGTTCCTGATCCAGATGGTTCTAAATCTGGTGTAACAATTGCTACGGGATTTGATTTAGGTGCAAGAAATGAAAAGGATCTTGCAGGATTATCACCAGCACTAATAAATAAACTAGCACCTTTCGTTGGACTTAAAGGACAAAATGCTGTATTAGCATTAAAAATTAAAAAAGGATTAAAGATTACTGCCAAAGAGGCAAAAGAAATTGATGCCATGTCAAAAGGCAGTGCCATGTCGAAACTCAAAGGTGAATGGAATAAACGTGCAAAAGAAATAAATGGAACAATGTTTGCAGATTTATCCTCAGGACAAAAAACAATCGCTGCATCTGTTGCATTTCAATACGGAAGTTTAAGCAAAACACCTAAATTTAGAAACGCAATGCAAACTGGTGATTGGGAAGGTGCTGCTGGTGAATTAGATGATTTTAATGATAATTATGGTGGAAGAAGGGCAAGGGAAGCTGCTTACTTAAGAAACGATACAGGTATTCAATTAGCTATGTTACAAAAAAGTCAAACTGCTGGAGGAACTCCGGGTACCGGTGCTATAAATGTACAAACAAATAGGGGTGGAGATACTACCCAAAACTTTACTGCTACAAATGCAGTCGGTGATGATAATCGTGTACAGGAAGAAAAGGTTAGTGTCCCAGCATAATGGGGACTTAAGTCCCCATTATTACCAGTTTTACTGTTCTGCTAACTTCTTAAAATAATCTAATGAATCATCACCTTCTTTGTTCGCAGTTGGCTGTTCAGCAGCTTCCTCAACATTACCAGCATACTCCTCACCTTGATGAGCAATAACAGTATTAAAGCGTGCTTCCAATTCCTGATATGATTTGAAATTATCTGGACTAACAAACTCTTTTAAAAGATATTGTTGCTTCCAAACTTCCTCACACTTCGCATCATTACCCTCATATAAAGCAGAAGGTGTAGCAAATTCAGACTTATCATAATTTGCATATCCCTCAATCTGACGGATTTTAATTTTGAAGTTTGCACCTTCCCAGAAGTCGAACGGGTTAAGAGGAGTTTCATCCTTAAATTCAGGATTCATTACACTTGTAATCTTCTCAAAGATTTTCTTACCGTAACGAAATAAAAATACTTTTCCTTCATTCTCTGCATTAGCACTATCCTCTAGTACCAGAATATTAGAATAATAACTTAATTTTCGTTTACGATCTCTAGCAATGTTCTTATCTGATTCAATACCAGAGTTCCACAATGCTGTATTAGCTTTTGATACTGGATCATCTTTACCAATAGTGGTTAAAGAGTTCTCAATATACCATCCACCAGGACCTTTGAAACCATGTGACCAAAGTTGTGCCCAAGGTACATCTAGGTCGTTGTCAGAGGCAGGAAGAAAACGAATAACCGCATAACCATTACCAGACTTATCACGTTCACATTTCCAAATACGGTCATCTTCATACGAGGGTTTTTCTGCGAGTTTCTCTACTTGCTTAGAGAGGGACTCTAGGTTGGACATTCTATTCTTTTTTAAATCTTTAAAACTAGCCATACTTATTACTCCTTATTTCGTTATATTGTTATATTACTGTTTATCATTATATAGCGGTTAATATCCTCCTCTCTAAATTGGAAGCTTTGGTTGTTTTTTCATCATATTCAATGATTGTGCCTCTGCTTCAATTTTATCTTTAATAGATTTATTTAATAATTTTGCTACTCCTTCAATCTCACCATCTATTTCATCAGTATATTCCAGAATAGCATCCATATATGATATACGTTTCTTTTTAACTATTTCTTCTATAGTCTCAGAAATATCTATTGCCATTATTCCATAACCTTTACATTATCACATATACCTAACTTCTTTGCTTCTTTACCACTTAACCAAACATCATGTGGTGGTAATAGGTATTGTCTAATTTTTTTCTCATTTAATCCGGTACATTTTTTATAATGTGCTATCATTCGTTGTGTAGTTAATTCATATTCTTTAACTGTAGAAAATAATTCATGCTCTTTACCATATGCACCCCAAGTATATTGATGACTCATTATACTGGTATTTGGTGTTAATGTTCTATGTCCTTTCGCCCCAGAAATAAAAATTGCAAAAGCGGCCGAGGCAATCGTTCCCAATCCAATAGTTCGTATTGGTATCGGACTTCCTCTTATAATATCTATTACAGCAAACGCTGCATTTAAATCACCGCCACCTGAATTAATTAATACCTGTAAATATTTTGCTTTAGGATTTTCTAAATTTTTTGCAATTACAAATGATATTAAATCTCTACACGTTTCTTCATTGACCGGACTCATAAACAAATATATATTACTATCTTCTGGTGTTACGGTTTTCCGTTCTTCAGGAGTATTTGTTTTTGCCATATGAAAATCCTCTTGTCTAGTATAGTAATCATTTCAGCTTATCTTCTATATGGATCTATATAAAATATATGATCATCAATCGTTGAATATTTTAACATCTTTGCTGTCCAATATGGTGGATTAATATCCACTCTATGATAATGTGTTGCACCATGTAAAAAATCTTCTATCTCCCACTTCTCACCAAAATGTTTAATATGAACTCCAGGCTTCATTAACATAGCTCGAGCTATTAATTTTGAAATCGCCCATGACATTCTATCTCTCGGTGTATCTGATTTACCATCACAATACCAACTAAAATGACATTTATGTAATAACATTTTCCCATTCTTTTTTTGTCCTTGATGTACTACTTCACACATTGTATTTGGAAAATGTTTACTCTTAACCCTATTTATAGTGACCAATGCTACACCTATCTGACCCTTTGTAGATTGATCTCTTGCTTCAAAATAAATATTTTTTGCAAGACAAATCATACTTTGCTTATCAAATTCTCTTTGACTCATTTCCATCATTTTTTTATCCATCCAACCTGCTTCTGCTACAGACGCAAATAGGAGAAAAGATATTAAAAATAACTTCTTCATAATTACCTCACGTTGTTAAATAATAAATGATACCCCCTAACACATAAACTGCCACGGGATATATAATAAAAATTTCAATCATAATATCACCAAAAATAAACAAAACCCCAAACAATGCCACCAAGTAATGCTAAATCTGCGATGACACACCACACAATATATATCCTAAGTAACCATTTTGAAAATTGTTTATTTTTAAATATATATCTAAACATAATAAATGGAAAAAGCAGGGACCCGAAAGTCCCTACTCTTTACCTATTGGCTAATATTATCCCCAAAACTTATTCAGTTTCTTTCGGATAGCATTAACGGTTTTTGCACCACCAACGATGTCTGCATTCTTAAACGCAGTTTCGCCGGTTGCTGGACTCGTGTAAATACTTACCCAGCGGGGCAAATCAGTTGCTTCACACTCAAGACGAGTCATCTTACGTGCGTATCTTCGACCCACTCTAGGTGCGCCACGTTTCATAGTCATACCCATAACATCTCCTTCAAAGGATTTAAAAACATGATGAAAGTACTTATATCAATTCATCATAACAACATCTCCATTATACCATAACGAAGAATTCTATACAAGGAACAACTTACTAAGGTGTTATCCAAATACTATATAATAACCATGGTAACATAATTAGGGCTAATATTATAGCTGGTTCAAATAATCTCATAAGTTCTCCTTTAAATTAGGTGAGGGTTTCTGTTGACAAGTACCCTCGGACTCCGCTACTAATAATTAAGCAGCAAGCGCTAAGTCGTAATCGTTAGCGGTTATAGTTTGAATGATTGTTAACGAAGCCATCATTCTTCTCCGTGCTGTCTTATAGTTTCCATTATCCTGTCGAAACCTAGTCACCCCCATATTGTTAACTTGAGGAGTCGCGGATCCTTCTGTTTAAACAAATTCCATCAACTTTATAGTCCGCATCTAAATTGGTGGAGGCGAGGGGAATCGAACCCCTGTCCAAAAAAACTTTCACTCTAAGATTATACAGCAATATTAATATTTATACTCTTTTAATCGTTTAAGACTTCAAACATTGTTTCTTGAGAACATGTCCGCAATTCATTATGCAAATCTTCTATCGTACCATTATTGTAAATAGTAGCATCATAATCTTTATCAGTCATACCATGTTCAGATGCGTGAAGACTTTCAGTAATACCTTCATTATCTCCTCTGATAATTTGTACTACTACTCCACCCCGATTATGAATCCACATAGCTTCATTACTAAAACGGACATCACTAATTACAACTGTTCTTCCTAAATTTTTCTTGACAAAAATTTCGGCATTCTTAACCCAGATATTAGGATCTAAAGACCTCCCAATATCCGTTCCTATATGTTGATACATCTTTCGAGGGGAATATCCCCAAGGCTCAATTACTTGTTCTTTATTTCGTTCCTGCTCATCCGTCAACTGAAACATAATTTTACAAGAATCTTTAATTGGCTTTGCGAAAGAATAATGCAAACACCGATATTCATCACATAAAAACTTTGCAGCAGTATCCTTACCACTTCTTGCTTTACCAGCAAATCCAATCAGCATAGGTTCTCCTTCTGGATTAACTAATCCGAAAATAGGAAACATTACTTACTTGATCCTTTCCAATGATCAGGACCTCGCTTAACTTCATGTTTCCAGACATGAGGTTTTGGAAGACCTGTCTCTTTATCAATAACAGGTGTGTAACCCTCAAGAGTATTTCGATGTTTTTTTGCAACCATTTTATTTTCAAAATACTCTTGTCCAACTTTAAAAAAGCGTTTCATTTGAGCTCCTTATCCCGTAATAAACGGTAATATGACATAACCAACAATTAAATAAACACCAATACCAATTGCAACTAATTCCATAATATCCTCCTTAATTTGCTAAAACTAAATAGACAATACCAAATGGTGCGAAGACTGCTGCCATTATATAAGTAATAACAAACACAGTGATAACTATCCCACCAACGGCTTTACAAAACTGTTCCATACAATCTCCTCTCATTTATACTACCATTATACCAAAATATAACATGATATACAAGGAAAACCTTGCGTTTTATTAACTATTTGATATATAAAGGGTTATAACTCGTTGTTTTTAAAGGAGTTATTGACGCGCTATACGGCGATTTAACGGTATTTAATTATAGGTATACCCTACTATGCCTTTATCATAATATCGCGTTAAATCGCATTTAAACCGCATTAAATCACGGATTTGTGTCCCCGCCCCAATCATACCAACTGTCCATTCCTGCGGGTTGATTAGAACAGTCTACTCTGGCTAAAAGGTTATATTGTCTCACAGGAGCATCTTCTAGACATAAATCTATTGGTCGATCACATCCTTTACAATTCACCGATGTTGGTACTATTTGTACCGCTATTTTTGATGGAATATTTGTTGCATGGTAAAATTCATTCTTACCGTGAGGATGATAAAGTACATGCTCATTTCTTTGATGACATACTGGACAATAATATGTAATTGTATCATAAGGTTTCATTATAAATCTCCAAGTTATTCGATTTGAGCTTTTTGCAATTGTCCACTAAAATCGATATTCATAGTTTTTACATATGTAACTGCGTCAAACATTTGACTACCTGCTTCTCTACTGCTAATAGGACTTGTATCTTTAATACCACCAAAATTGCTTCCAACCTCTGCACCAATACAACTCGTATTAACATATGCTAAACCGGTTTCAACATCTTTCATAAATCTAAAACCTTCATTTATATCTTGAGTATAAATGGCTGCACTTAATCCATATCGTGTACCATTTACAATATCCATCATTTCATCAAAGGTTTCATAACTAATAATTGAAACAACAGGTCCAAATATTTCTTCTTGTGCTAATTCATTATCTGAATCAATTTCAGTAAAGATAGTAGGCATATAAAACCAACCATCCTGTTTGCCGTTACTTGGATAACCTCCCGTTAATAAATAATCGTCACGTTCAAGTGCTCTCGCAACATAACGTTCAACTTTATTCATTGCCTTTTCGTTAATCAAAGGTCCAACATCAGTTTTCGAATCTAATCCATCACCAATTTTCAATCCATCTGTTCTACCATGTAACTTATCTGTAAATTTTTGTAAAACACTAGAATGAACAATTACTCTACTACAAGCCGTACATCTTTGTCCGGTTGTACCAAAGGCACCAAATACAACTCCCTGAACCGCAAGATCAAGGTCTGCATTTTCGGTAACAGTAATAGAATTCTTACCGCCAAGTTCAAGTGAATATTTCTTTCCACGTTTAGAACATTCATCAGCAATTATACTACCTGTAGCAGAAGAACCTGTAAATGAAACAACCTTTACATCTGGATGTTGTACTAAAGGTAAACCAGCACTGGGTCCATAACCTGTTATAACATTAAATACACCCTCTGGTAATCCAGCTTCATGGAATATTTCAGCAAGTTTAATAACAGACCAAGGTGTATCTTCAGCTGGTTTTAAAACTACTGTATTCCCTGCAACAATTGCTGGAAATGCTTTCCATGATGGAATTGCAATTGGAAAATTCCACGGAGTAATCATACCAATTACACCATAAGGTAATCTAGCACTCATGCTCCATTTATTTGCTAATTCAGAAGGAACAGTTTCACCTGTTAATCGTCTGCCAGCACCAGCAGCGTAATAAGCAATATCTATTGCTTCTTGAACATCACCACGAGTCTCAGCAAGAACTTTTCCCATCTCTTGTGTCATTCCCTTAGCAATACATTCTTTATCTCTTATAAGCAATTCGGCTGCTTTAAAAAGATAATCTGCTCTTTTAGGTGCGGGAACCTCTTTCCAAGTTTTGAATGCTTCCTTAGCACATGCAACTGCAACACGAACATCGGCCATATCAGAATCTTGAAATTGTCCAATAGTATGAGTAAAATTTGCTGGATTAATATTATCAAATGTTTTTTTCGTAGCACTATTAATCCATTCTCTATTAATATAATTTTTATAAATCATATCAATCTCCGTTAATCATTTTTAACATACAATTCAGTTTCTGCACAAACAGCTTCACGCATATGAACTTCTTGTCCAGCTTTCGCCGTTTGGCAATCCGCTAATGAATCATGTGAACTTACATGATGATAAGGTGTATCATCAAACCACATTGGTTGATACAAATAAGCACCAAATACAAGTCCTACCACTACTAAAATAACAGACATAATAAACCTCCTTTAAATTATAAAATTAACCCACTTGTGCATCATAAAAATCTTTAGACAATTCACCTCGTTCTACTAGATCGGCTTCCGTTCTACTTTTTATATAAGTTTTTTGTTCATTTCCACCAGCAAAGGTAAAAGTTCTTATACCACTAGCAATTGTTCCATTTGCATCTGAATATGTATCAGCTGCTACAGCAGCATTATCATATTTCCAAATATCATTTGATCCTGCTACAAATGCCCATGCCATAATTTGACTCCTTTTAAATAGGTAATGATTTTCTCGTAACAGCTACGATTTTATTAATTTGCTTCTGTATAATCTCTTTCCTGTTTGGCCATTTAATATAAACGTCCTCAGGATTTTTCATCAAATTATATAACAAAGGCATAATCATCTTTTCAACTTTTAACAAATCATTTTTATGTTCTTTTTTAATAACATCCAATTGTGTTTCATCACCCTCACGTATAGCAATTAATTTATCAATCTTTGATTCAAGTTCACCCGATGCTACACCACCAGCATCTGCTACTCTACTTTTAATTTCAGTTTCAAATTCAGTTACTTCGGCTTCATCAACAGTATTAAAACCAAAATCCATATTATCATCGTAATCATCGAAATTAAATTCGTCTGCCATTTTGCTTCTCCTATAATTTTATTACTTGTGGATCTTTTTTCATTATATTAAGTAATTTCTCAATATAATTATCTAACTCATTAATAGATTTTTTAAATACCTGAACTTCGAAAGACTCTCTTACGGCTATTAATATTACAACTTGTTCTGGTATTGCACCAGTCATTTCAAAAAATGCTGCTGCATAAAAAAATCCTTGAATCCAATAATCTTCAATCCATTCTTCTTTTTTTGCTTTCCTTGATGTTTTAAAATCAATAACTGAAAGAACACCATTATACTCTGCAACACAATCAGTTGTTCCTGCTACTTTTAATTTATCACTATATACTGGTAATTCTAAACCAACTATATTATCAATATTACCAAGTAAAAACCTCACACGATTAAAGACACTCATTGCTTGATCATTAATACCAAGACGGTCATCCACTTCTTTTGATCTTAATTCATAATTATATAAATATCTTTCACATAAAAGATGAACAGCAGTTCCTATAGCTGAAGCCTCTTTTACTACTCTATCAGCTTCTTCGTCACCAACTCTATTTCTCCATTCAACAAGACTTGGTTTAGGTTGGCTACCAATAATAGATGTAATAGAGGGATATGTATGTCCATTCGGTGTTACATATACCCTCCTTCCATTCATTACCTGTCTATGAGGAACTTGGACATCATCAATATCTTTCACATGATTAAACTTCTTCATTTATCGTCTTTTCTATTACCTAATCTAACAGTTAATTCAAGCATATGCCCATTACGTAATATATTAAAAACAACATTAGTATTTGGTTTTTTTCTCACAATAACAGACGCGAATGATTTTGAAAAAACATCATCTCCATCAACTCTTAAAATAATATCACCTTTTTTTAATATATTATAAGCGGGACCACCTTTAACAATTTCCTGAATATATGCACCCGCACCTATGGTCTTTTTATTAAAGTCCATATCTTTTGGTGTAAGAGCACGATATAAAATACCAACAAAAGGTCTTTCTATAGTTTCACCTACTTTTAATCGCGCAAGAATATCTTGTGCATAATTTCCATCAATTGCAAATCCTAATCCAATACTGCCTCTACTCCCCTTATCTGTCATAACCATAGTATTAATACCAATTACTTTACCATGTTCGTTAAATAAAGGACCTCCGCTGTTACCCGGATTTACAGAAGCGTCTGTTTGAATAAATGGAACATATGATGGTACATTAGGAACAGCTCTTAATAATGCAGAAACATGTCCAAACGTTGCCGTAAAAGATAAATTCATTGGCGAACCTATAGCTATAGCTTTATCTCCAACTTCAGGTGTCACTCCCCAAACAACAAAAGGAAACTTGACATCTTCAGCATCTATAATTTTCAATAATGCAATATCCGATTCAACATCATGAGCAATAACTTTAGCATCATACATTTCACCATTTTTAAATGTTAGATGTACAATACCTTCATCATTAATAATATTAGTAATAACATGAGCATTCGTAACTACATAACCTTTGGCACTAATAAGAAAACCTGAACCAGCCCTTGTAGGTTCTTTATCCCTACTAGGTGTTTTTTTACGAAACTTAAAACCTCCAGCTCCTTGCGGTTTCTTTGATTGATTTAAATGTGCGTCATGTCTTTCTGATAATACTTCAACAATTGCTGGCATTATCATTTCGATTACTCTTGTAGTACTAGTATGTGATGCATAAGTATATGTTGAACATAATAAGAATATTGCAATAGTATAGGCAATGATTCTTTTAAGCATGTTGGTACTCTCCTTTTTATGGACTATATAATTTTATATTATTCCCACCGATAACGCAGCTCCTATTAATATTTTTATATAAAAAAATAATTGCCCACTGATTATTATCAGGGTTCATCCATAATTGTGTTTCTAATAATTGTGTATGTTGATCGTCATTCACTAAACCCTTTGCTGCTATATTTAAATGATAAACATTATGCACCATATTATTAACAAAGTCTTTTGTATTACAATAAATCATAACTTCATTTAATGGCTTTGTGGTTTCAATATCTAAGACTTTTGGTCGTACTTTTTTATTTAACTTTTGGGATTGCGCATTCGCAATACCAAGCATAAAACAAAATGATAATATAAATATTATAATATTTTTTTTCATATTAGTCTCTCACCTCAATTGTACTACCTGGAAATTTCTTTTTAACTTCTCTTAAACGATCGTTAAAATGACTCGGTGGTTTTAGAAGACCCTTTGTCATTTCTAATTTAACAGAATCAGCAAGCCGTGGACTACTCATAGTTCTTACAACGTATCCAATTTTAAAACAAGAAAGACATGCTTCTTTACAAGGCATATCATATTGTTCTATTGTTCTAAATTGTTCGAATTCGTGTCCGCATTCACTACATTCATAGTTATAGTATGGCATTTAAAGTTTTCTCCATATGTGCTCGCAACCGACGACTTAACCAATTTCGCGCTCCATGATTTTTTAAATAATGAATTTCGTGTTTCAATTTTTTTTTTTGTAATCGTTTCCTCATATACTTTCCCCTAACGGTATTTCAAATTTAGCAAATCTATTTTTCCATTTCCAAAACGATTCACCATGACTTGTTCTTCCAAATTCCATCCATTGCCATTGATGAACCATTTCATGTGCTAATGTAAAAAGAAATTCATTCTTATTAATAAAACGATCTGCTATAGATAAAACACCATACATTTTTCCACCCTCTTCTTCAAAAGGAATATGTTCTGCATGACATCCCTTCTTTTGTATAATTTCAATTTCATGAAAAGGATAAATTTTATTATTAAATATTTCTTCGTTTAATATATTAAACCATCTTGTTACAAGATGTTTAGTTGGATAAAATGTTTTTAAATATCGTTTAGTGCCTATTTTATTTTCTTTATAAGCACGCGATAGGTTAGTCTCGTAACTTCGTACTTCTTGTATAACGGGATTTTCTTTTGAAACGTACATTACTCCTCCTTGTCATCTAGGTCCCGGCCAACCGCTCTTCTTTCTGTGCACAACTTCTGAAGGCTGTCCCGTGCCGGTCGTTACTTGCTTAGCTGTAAAATCTCTCACATGTTCATATGCACAATTTACCTTATTGCCAAAAACATCTCCCTCATACACAGGATCATTCCATCTTAATTTTAATGGAGCCATCCCTTCAATCTCAACAGTAATATATTGTCCTTTCACTGCTTCCAATACTACTGCATCGTAATCTTTAAACGTTTTATTTCCTTTCGCTTTATATTTAACAACTGTATTTAACTTGGATTCATCCATTTTTTATACCTCTCTATATAAATCTGGAAAAACTTCTAACACAAGACTCTCTGTTAGACCTTTTATTTTAAGTTTCTTTTTTAACATTTGTTCATATAACATAGATTCAGCGGGATGCATAGATTCCAATACTTGAAGTAATATTTCCTTCAATCTCTTATCACTTACTCCTTTACCTTTATAATGACCTCTTGCAAATACAGTACATTTCGGTAACTCCATATGTAAATTTGATGGATTTAATCCTATAGGTGCCGCATCAGGTGTATAAGATAAATCCTTGGGCATATACCACTTAATATTAGGATCAAACGTTCCCTGTAAAATTACCTTGAACATAGTATTATTTTTATGTTCTTTTAAAAATGCTACTTTATCTTTCCTTGATTTCAAGTTGTCAAATTCTTCAAACAGCTCCGAAATATATTTTGTAAAATTGTCATTCTGTTTCATTTTGTAAAGTCCCCCATATTTTCCATTAGATATTTCAATCTATTCTTAATAAAATAATTCATTAATTGTCCTTGCTGATATTCTTTTTTTTCATTATATTGTATTAAAATTTCTTGAGCTATTGAAGGTGGAATAAATTCAAAATCTATTAACTCTTGATTCCTTGACCAACCATGCTTCATATCATCTTTAAAATCTTCTGGATCTTGAACTAACCAATTTGCTACCTTCTTTTTTGAAATTGATTTTTGTCTTGTCCCCTCAACAATAGTATCGTCTGCGGATAATATATTCGGAATACCATCACCCTTGTCACCACGAATAATATGTTCTTTCAAATAACCAATAGGATCTATCCCATTAACCATTTTATGTTTCATGGGCGAGAACTGCCTTATCCTCTTATATTTATACAGCTGAGAGAAGTCTTTGTCGCTAGAAACAATTAAAGACTTCTCATTTAAACAATTATTCGCATGTTTAGCTAAGACAGCAATTACATCATCACCCTCTGCATGAGGTATTTTTATTACTTTATATGGAAAAAAAGTATCTAATTCAGTAATAATTTTACTTATAGTATCAAATAAAGCACTCCAGTCCATTCCCTTCTGAGCTTTTTGTTTAGTGCGTTGTGCTTTTCTATGTGCTTTATAATATGGAAAAACGTCTTTTCTCCAACTGGAATGAAAATCAGTACAGATTACAATTTCACCGTATTTATGTTTATACTTATTTCGATATGAACGAATACTATTTAATACCAAATGACGAATATAATCTTCACCAAATCTTTCTTCATCCGGTACTTTATGTGCTACCATTATTGAACCAACAATTATATTTGAAAAATCTAATAGTATCATAATACCTCAGTTAGCATAGGGCAATAAATCATTTTGAATCCAATCTGAAAGGTTCATCTTCATATACTTATGTACTTCTACCTTTCCATATGTATTCAATAAACTAATGCCATCGTCATTTTTATAATCAAACTCATAATAATACTTTATAATACCAGACTGCATAATTAATTTTGCACAATTAACACAAGGTGCATACGTACAAAACATATATGAATCTTGTCCTGATTCTGTAGATTTTGCCAATTTAGTAATCGCATTAGCTTCCGCATGAATAACGGCTGGTTTAGTTTTCCCATCCTCTTCACAAACATTAGAAGCCCCGCTTGGCATACCATTATATCCGATAGAGATAATTCTATCATCTTTAACAATGATACAACCTACCTTTAATCTTTCCGCTGTTGATAATGAGCCATAAACTCTAGCAACATGAAGATGCGCTTTTATAAATTTATCTTTCAATTAAAAACCCCCAGCAAGATTGTATCTTTACCAATTCTTCCAGTCAATTCATTCTCTGCTGTTGACAAACTATTCAACTTCTTTTTCAAAGTACCCCTTTTCAAAATGTCAAGTATATCTTTTGGTTTTCTTGCCTTTTTCTCAACAGATTCTTGTTTGTCAAAATGTTGTATAGTACACCCTTTAACACTAAACCCTCTAATTGCATTCTCCGCACGATAAACACCAATACGGTTATACTTAGTATTATACACCCATAATTCAGTTGCACCAATAATTTTCTCTGGATTAATACTAACCAATTTGAGTTTAGGAAATTCTTCTTGATACTTTAACTTCTTGACCAAACGTGCCGCTGATAATGTTTTCTTCTTTCGTGGTTTACGTTGAGCCGTAGAATTCTTTATTATACGATCCAAATCATCAACGATTGTACCATAAAAATCCATCATTAATTTATGATACTTTGGTTTAAGATGACTCCATGCTTCCATATAATATTCATCATCTTTATTATATACATCTACCAGCTCATTATAACAATCAACATAAAACGGTCTCATCTTTCGAGCATGTGCCGCTTTACAACCAAGCTCTAACAAATGATTATAAGGATCGTATTTCATCTTATAACCACTATCGACAAAATCATCTGCTTGTCCCTCAACAGCTGAGATATAATCTTCTACTTTACCTTGTAATCGGTCTTGAATACTAATTACTTTCTTTGGTTTTTCATCTTTCTTGGCTATTTCAGCTTTTTCTTTCTCCACAGCCGCCAAAGTCGGATCAACTTTAACACCATCAATTACCGGTACAGCACGCGTTGTGCCATCGGCGCATCTCATAATATCATAAACGGGTTTAGTCATTATATAAACATCCTCCCTATTCCAATAATTGCTATTATTATCACTACTACATTTAATACAATTAGATTAACGCTATTCCTCATAAAGGCATTAATAATATGTAAGGATGAACCAACAATCTGAATCATAAAAACTGTTAATACAGAAGCTGAGTCACCATACCATGCTAATAAAACATAAATGCTGATAAAACATAAAGAACCAGTTGTTTCACAAAACAACCGAAGTCGATTGTTTTTCCAATCATCTTTTAACCAATTTAACATAAAACCTCAATTGTGCGATATTGTCATTATATATTTTGGAGTAGTAACTACCCATTCAGGATTCTTCTCCATTGCTTTATTATAAAATTCTTCATCTCGTTCGGGGTCGCCAGATTCATTTATAGAATCTAACCAACATTCAAAATCATGTTTATCCAATTCATAATCTTCCCATTCATCATCCCAGACACTCATTACAAACTCCTTTTTATTGATTTAGAAGATACAACTTTTTTGCATTCAGCATCATAATCAATCTGACTTTTATGTGCTAAACGAAAAAACGATACACCAACATCAAAAACCTTTTTCATCTCGGTACAATGCTTAGCATCTTCAAAAGACAATTTAAACTCATGCTGTGAGGGTTCTCCATTTTCCAAGAAAACCGTTAATACTACGTAAAAAATCCATTTCATAATCTATATCCTTATTCAATTATACTACTATTATATATCATTAGGACAACAATGTCACGGAAAAAGCGCCTCTTTAACTCCTTACTTTATAACGAGTTATAAAGTATTTTATAACCCGTTGTAATATAACGACCTTCAAACCCTTTATTTACTAGGGGTTGAAGGCTGTGGTAATTTCTTAGCTAAATGTTGAAGTAAATCCAATACCCGACAACAATAACCATACTCATTATCATAGAAAGCAATCAGCTTTAACAATCTCTTATTAATCATCATTGAGGAGAGAACATCAACAATCGCAGAACACGAATTACCAATATAATCAACTGACACTAATGGTTCATGTGAAACACATAATATACCATGCAACTTTCTCTCCTTTTCAAACACTTCAATAACTTCTTCCATAGTCGTATCTGTTTCCAACTCTATCGACAAATCTAATAAAGATACATCTGGGACGGGAACACGAATTGCAAGACCATCAAGTTTACCTTCCAACTCTGGTATAATTACACCAACATTTTTTGCAGCTCCTGTCG
>Ga0209753_1000113_pt1 | contig 29170 bp, 28 predicted proteins | sample METZYME_3_550m_FD_187550 | JGI IMG/M metagenome (GOLD analysis project Ga0209753, IMG submission 187550) | Marine microbial communities from oxygen minimum zone in mesopelagic equatorial Pacific - METZYME_3_550m (SPAdes) (version 2) | ecosystem: Environmental > Aquatic > Marine > Oceanic... | reverse complement strand
TCCAGCATTATCATTAGCTGTAGCATCATAATGTTGGAAGACTAAATTTTCATTATCTACAACTAAACGCCAATCATTATTACTGACAGCACCTCCAACAGCATTACCTTGAAGGTCTAAAACTTGTGCTCGAATTGTGCCATATGGATCAATACTCATTTGTTGTTATATTATATATTTTGAAAATAGTGTTGTGTTAAGAAATGACTTTATATATTAAAATTTTTAAATACCATTTTTAAATATTTAATAATATGTATTTATTTGATTAATTATATAATTATGTTAATACAATTTATATACCATTATACATTAAAATTGAATTTATATATATTTACTAAAAATTACCATATTACTTGTAATAATGTATTACACACAATTACCTAATTTTGAAACAGAAGTATTAAAAATAATTGGAATATATTCAGAAAATGAATTTATTTTAAAAAAAAATAATGAAATTCTTAACATTAAATATTTATGCAATTATTGTAAAACATATCAAATAAAAGAAAATTATCAAAAATTTATACCCACAAGTTATAAAAATTTTAATAAATTAATGGAAAATATTAATTCACACCAATTAGAATGTGAAATAAATGATGCATTAAATCCTGAACATATTTTGTGTATTAAATGTTTTACCATACTAATACATAAACACATAATAGGAACTTCATCCCTACCTTTGATTGTAGATGAATTGGATCGTATACAAACATTTTCAGATAATGAACAAAATTTTAAAAATATTGACATAAAAAAAATTAACAATTTGTTTTTTGAAAAAAAATATGGAAAAGATATTAAAAAATTAATAAAAAAACATGATTATAAAATTTATGATTTAAACATATTAAAAAAATTTTATAAAAATTTTTATTTTAAAAGGAAAAAACATTTAAAAGATTCACGAATACAACAAATGTATTTAAAAAATAAAAAACTGGAACGTAAAAAAAGAAAATATAATTTTTTATCAAAATTTTTATACAAAAAAAAATAAATAAAAAATTTAAATTATGGACTTATTTTTTATCATCATGTTGAGAACCACAACCTTTCTTACCACCTTCCCAAGATTGTTTAGATTTTCTACTTCTATCTGCTTTCGTTTTAGTTGAATGAATTTTACCATCAATTAAATATCCAACTGTATCTCTTCCATTTTTCAGAACAGCGAGACCGGAATATTTCGCAATTAACGTTTGATTTTCTGAAATAATTCGTCCTCTTTTAACATACGCTTTAGTTAATCTTTTATTTTCTTTTCCAACATATTTTTTAATATACGTTTCACGACTTAAAACCATTTTATATAATAATAACAGAAATTTATTTTTATATAAAATAAAATAATAGTATTAATCTAATAACCATACAAAAAGAATGGATGAAAACATACCAGTTGCAGACAAAAAATGCCAAACATCGTGTGTATCAAAATAATCAAATAAAACACAAGGTCTATTATATTTAGCCGAATCTTCTTGAGAAACTTTATCATTTATTGTAGGAAGTTGATAAAAATATAATGATAAACATACAATAATTATTGTAAATATACCTATAAAAAATTTCCAAAATGGAATATAAACACCATTATTAATTTTTAATGCTATATGATGAATTAATACAATTATCATATCAATACATAATGTCCCTAATAAAAATTTAGAAAAATCTATATTCTTAAATATACAAGTTATTAGAAGACATAGATTTATAACATTAATTATAATTAAACAAAAAAGATACGATATATTAGGTAATCTCCTAATATTCGTAAATGAATGTCGCAATCGACATATAAAATAAAAAATATTAAAACTCCAATTTGTATGTCCAAAATACACATTAGCACTTATGATAAAATTACTAATTGGAAAAATTATTATTACAAATATCCACTCAAAAGAATTATTATCTAAGGTCAAATTTATTGTATTAATAAATATTAAAACTCCCATAAATAAAAATAATTTAGAAATATCTATTAAATCATTTTTACGATTTTTTTGCAAAATATAAATTATCATAAAAACTCCAAAAAAAAACATAAATGTTGTATCAAATTGTAAATTAACTCTACTCGGGCATAAATGATATAATGAAGAATAAACTCCTTCTAATAACATAGAAATTATAATACAAATAATCAAATAATATTCGCGAACATTTTGAAATGTGTTATCATATTTAAAAATAATATAATATAACGTCAATGATAGTAAAATATATGCTAAATTACTAATAACATTATTAAATGATACTATACCACCTACCTGATGAACACATTTATTATTAAAATAACATTGTTCTTTTCGTACTTCTGGATCAGAAATTTGATAAAAAATATATTGTATTGTAGGCAAACCATAAAAAATGGATATCAATAATAATAATCTCCACGAATGTTTGTATGAAGTTTGAATTTTTCTTTTATTCCTACTTGACGAAAATGGCAATTGGTCATTTTTTGGAGAAAAAATTTGTTGTAATGAATCAGTTTCTTCTTCAATATCATTCTCAATAATAGATTCATTATTTTCACTTTCTGTTTCAATTAAGTTAGTAGATAACATATTTAAAAAATATAAGCTTTAAATTTTTAATTAACTTTGTTTACTTTACTTTAACACTAATTATTTTATTAAAATTATTCAATTCACTTTGATTATCATTAATTACTTGATTATTTTTTCCTGAAATATCAAGTATATTAATAATATTTTTTATAATATATTCAAATTGTTCTTTTAATAAATTTTGTAAACAATTCTGACTTGGTTGTGAATTAATTTTAAGTAACCATAATTTTGTATTTCTATCTATTAAAAAATCATATGTAAATATATGAAATGATGGTTTAACAAGAATTTGTTTTTGTTTAATATTTTTGCTTAATTTTTTTATAAAATGTTTTGAAACTAGTTTAATTGTATTTAACATTTGAAAATTCAAATTTTTATTCATCTTATTATTTTTTTTTACATCAAAACGACCATTTTCTAAATTATCTAAATTAAAGTGAAAATCTTCACTAATTTTATTACTATTACACAAATCATTTATCTGATCATAATTAGCTACCAAAGATTCGTTATCTTCAATATTATATGGTTTTGGTGATACTAATAATATTTTTTTATTATACATATATGTTGTAACTTCTGTATTATTAAATATTTTTAGTACACACACACGTATTATATTTTTCCTTCCTGATTTATCATCATAAATTTTTCCTGATGGCCTTTTACCATTTATATAAAATAACATAGGATTATTTATATATTCATTTACTGCCCACTGTTTGCATTTTTTTTCATTTTTACCTATCCAAGATATAATTTCTGTTATATCTCCAGAAATTTTTCTTTTAGTTTGCCCAGAATATGGCTTTAAAAATAATATTTTATATTTTTCCTTAAATTCTTCCAAAATATCTAACAATCTTTTATCATAAATACTAAACACATAGTGCTTAGGACATAAATTACTTTTCTTTAAATATGATATCATTAATTCATTAAATTGGTGTTTATATCGTAGTAGCGTAATATCTTCCCCATTACTAAAATTAATTTTAGGCATAATATAATTTTTAACAATATTTTCAATAATATGATTTTTTTTATATATTCTTACAAATAAATTTTTCATATTAGTATTAAGTAATGGCGGAAACACTGGATCTATACAAGTTTTAATTACAGAATCTAAAAATGTAGCTTTATGATATCTTTCATCATGAAACGAATCAAACATGATTGATGAAATATTAGGAACACCAGAACAAACTTTGTGAAGCCAACATTTCATGTCTTTATCTAAAATTATCTTAAATGTAAGTAGTTGGAAAAAATAATTATAATCTTGTTCTTCAAATTTTGACATGTTTATACGAATAACAGTTTTAACCATTTTTTCAATTTGTGGATATATAATTCGTTTATAAATATCTTCTCCTACTAAATCTACACAATCTAACACAATTGATTTTTCTAAATTATCTTCATTTTTTAAAACTAAATTAACTGATACCTTTTTATAAATTGATATACATTTATAATTTTTAGTTATACGAATCATCGAATAACATTTCATCATAAAATTTGAATTCATAACATAATTATTATTAATTAAATGATTTATATCGATTATATTATTCTTATTTTTATCTATAATTAATAAATCTCCATAATATTTATTTAAATTTTCTATACCTTTTAAAAAATATTTATTTCTATATCTTTGTTCTAATTTTAATAAAATTAGATTCATATTTTTGTCCGATATTTTAAATGTACTCGGAATAAAATTTTTTTCCTCTTTTATATAACATAATTTCATATTATAATTAAAAATATTATGAACTATTTTTGATTTATTTTTTGGAGGATATATGTTTTGATTTAAAATAACAAAATCTAAATTACCACATATATTACTTCTTTTCCAATTTCCTCTTATATTCAGAAATTTTTTTATATTCAAACACCAATTTTTTAATTTTAAATTAGAATTAGTTAAATGAATACTATATACATAATCCCTCCTTTTTTCACCATCTAATTCAACATTTACCTCATTTTTATGTAAAATTATATATTTTTTTTTATTTTTATGATGATTATTTTTTTTATCCAAAATACTATATCCCGGATGCCTTATGATAGATTTATTATAACAAAGACTCATAATAAATAATAATTATATAAGATATAATTTAAAATGACAGAAAACAATAAAATATTTATTCAAATAAATACTTATCTATTTTACCATCCGTATTTAATAAATCACAAATACTATCACTCACATATAAATGATATTTTCCCGACAAAGCATCTAATAATAAATTTGTTTCAATCAAATCTTCAAAATCACGCGTTAATAATTTAATACACATTGTTGCCATTTTCATGTAATAATCATAAATAAACTTTTCACCATATCTCATAATAATACAATTTCTTACATTACTATATTCACGATTATATTTATGGAATGGATTTAAAACGATATCTAAATCATTTTTAGCACTTGAACTATATTTTCTTATATGATTTATACACATTCTCATTATATATTTTAAAACATTTATCTCATTTTGAATAGAAATTGGAACTAAAAATGTTGAAAAAGATTCGTCAAATAAATCCTCATCATTACAAACATAATATCTTGCTTTTGCCAAAAAAATATTAAAATTATTTCTATTTTGCTCAATTTCCCCAAGTATATGTGTCTTATTTGAAGAATTGCTTAAAAATGTTTTTTTATATTTTAAACCTGATACTTCTGATGATTTTAAATCAAAAATAAAACGAACAGTATTTTCCATATTTCTATCTAACACAAATCCATAATTTACAAAAAAACGAGAATTACATTTTTTTCCATAACTATCATAAATTGGAACATTCACATTAAACTTCTTTTTTGAAACTATTTTAAAAACTTTATTAATATCATCAAAAAACCATTGGGTTTCTGGATTATTATTATGATTTAACATATCAGCAAATGGAACTAACGCTTGTGTTTTTATACCATCAATCACTACACCATAAATACGAGTAATAACTACTGTGCGAGCCCAAATATATTCAGCTAAACTATATTTTTTAAAAGTTTCAAGATTATTAAACAAAAATTTATATTCAGTTTGTAAAGAAGCAATTTTTGATAAAATTTTACTCAAACACGTACAACCTTTTAACATATTTAAATAATTTTTTTTGAAAAAAATTGGAACATTATCAAACTTTTTAGGTAAAATATCTATATATGTTCTCCATATTGAATCAGATTTATGTAAATTTTCTAATAAAATAAATGATATCCAATTATGTTTAGAATATAAACTCAAATTTTTATCTATAACTTCCTTACCTATTTCTGTTTCTTTACCAAGTTCGGTCGTCATCATACATTTTAATGATATTTCTAAAATAGATTCGTTTAAACCAATATCTTTTTGAGAAATAATTTCCCTATTATCATTCGTATTAAATTTTATCTTTATATTATCCAAAAATGAATTTTCAATTATTAACCAATCTTTTAATGCTTCAAATTTTTTTTTTGAAATATCATCATAACATCCAAAATTTACAATATCATTTATATAATCTTTGATAAATTCTTCTTCTGGATTCGCTTTTTTATATTTATTTAATAATTCTAAACACTTTTTTGTATTACCCAATTTTTCATAAATAAAAGCAAAACTTACTAAATTATCACCATTTGGTAATAATTGATGAGATTTTTCTAAATCTGTATTAGATTTTAAATATTCACCTAAACGATAATTGTGTTTAGCACGCTCATAATACAATTCAGACATTTTACCAGAATCATAACATTCATTTGTATCTATTTTATTAGTATAATATTCTACCCACTCTATATCATTATAATCTGATTCTAAAAATGATAACATCTTTTATATAAATAATATTTATATTGTTAATATCATTTTCTTATATTCTCATAATTTTCTTTAAACCATTCAATCGTTTCTAATAAACCACCCTTTAATGATGTAAATTTAAATGATGGATTTAAATTCATTAATTTCTCATTTGATACCGTTTTCCTAATTTGACCATCAGATTTACTAGTATCAAATATTATATCATCATATTCAAATATATCACTAATCATATTAGCAACATCCCTTATTGAAATTTCCTCTTTAGGAGATAATATTATTGAATCCAATTCATTATATTCTATCAAAACCCATAATATCAATTTTGCTAAATCTTCTGAATATATAAATTGTCGTAAAGGACGTCCAGAACCATACACAATAAATTTTTCTTTATTCCTTTTGGCCAAAAAACATTTATGAATTAAACTAGGAATAACATGACCATCAATTAATGAATAATTATCAAACGGACCATATACATTTGTTGGAATTATACTAACAAATTTAGTTCCATATTGCCGATTGTATAATTTACTTTCTACATCCAACATTCTTTTCGCAAAAGAATATCCCTCATTTGACATATGCGGCAAACCATTATGTAACATACTTTCATTAATAGGATAAGTAACTTTATTTGGAAAAATACAAGTTGATAAACATGAAATAATTTTTATAACACCATACTTATAACCATAATGTAAAATATTTTGATTTATTTTCATATTTTCTGTATACATTTTTAAATTATTATTCATATTTTTATACAATCCACCCACACATGCCGCAAGATGTATAATATGAGTTGGTTTATATTTTTCAAAAATACTAATTACATCCTTTTCTTTAGTTAAATCACCATCCTGACGACTTAAAAAAATAAATACCATATTATTATTAATTCTAACATCACTTTTAATCACTTTCCGTATAGCACTACCTACTAATCCAGTTCCACCAGTAACTAAAATAATTTGTGTCATAATTAATTTATAATATAAATATTTACTTAAATGAAAAAATTTTTTTTATTCTCATACAAATTGTCTTTTTCTTTTTTTTTATATCTACTTTATCCGCTTCATATTCCGCTAAATATAAATCCATCAATTTTTTATTTTTACAAATTCTTATCATTTGTAAAGCAAGATTAATTTTTTGCATATTTGGTTTATTTGGATATAACTTTTCGACCAGGCCATAAAAGTGATTGTATTGTGTTATGCAATCATTTGAATGGTCCAGAGTATCCTGTATTAAACACAACGAATTTATCCGATAAAACATTATTTCTCATATATTTCTTATATATATATAAATTTTTAATTATGTTATAACATTTTTTATCTATATATATTTTTATTTCAATTTCAATTTGTTACAAAACTAATATAAAAATATATTAAAATCTGTATATATATGGACTTTTTATCTTTCGATGTTGGTATTCGAAATTTTGCATATTGTATTGTTTCTTATCAAAATGAAGAACAATCTATCTTTAAAATTAAAGAATGGGGTATTATCAATCTTATTGAAAATGAACAACAAAATTCACATGAACAAGAAAAATGTAAATGCTACAATAAAAATAAAAAAATATGTGGGGGTAAAGCAAAACATTATGCCAAAATTAATGATAAACTTCTAGTTTATTGTAATAAACACCTTTGTGAACATGAAAAAATTATGAAATTTGTAACACCTACACAATTCCACCAAACAATTCTAAGCTATTATGAGTTTAAACCTTCTTGTTCTTACCATAATAAAAAAAAATGTGATAAAACTGGAAGATGGTATTATAATAATAACGATAACAACAAAATTTATCTATGTTCTGCTCACAAAGCAAATTTCTTACAAAAAGAACTTAAATCTAGACAAGCACGTAAAATTAAAAAAATTAAATGTAATTCTATTCCAATTGACCTAATTAATTTAAATATGACTAAAATTTTTGATGAACACTATAAACACTTTTTACAAATACCAACCGTATTAATTGAATTACAACCTGTATACTTAGGTCCAAAAATGAAATCTGTATCTAATCACCTATTTTCATATTTTATGATAAGAGGTATAATTGATAAAAATATCAATAATTCACAAACTAATTATATTACATATATGTCCGCAAAATCAAAATTAACTATTGATGAAGAAAATAATGTTGATCTTATGACAAAAGATAAAACAAAAGTTCAAAAATATAAAATACATAAACAAATGGCACAAGATTATACCAGAAAACTTCTTGCTAATGATACCGAAAATTTAAATTATTTTAATTCACAATCTAAAAAAGATGATCTTGCTGATGCTTTTTTACAATGCGTTTATTATATTATAAGATATGTACGTAAAAAATAATCATTTATTAATTACAAATTTTTTATAATAATCTTCAAAATCTTTATTTATTAAATCACATAAAATATAATCATTTTTATTTAAGTGTTCGCGACAATAACCACATTTATTTGTTTTATCTATTGTCTTAACCATACAATCAGCACAATAAAAATGACCACATTTTGAAATAGCCACATTTTTTAACGAAATTTTAGATAAACATATCATACATTTATCTATTTTTTGAGTATTTAATAAAGATACTATTTCATTTGAATAATTTATTATATTAGTCACTTCTTTTTCTTTTTCCAAATTTTTTTTCATTATTGTATCAACTTTTAGTTCCAATTTCTTTATTTTATAAGTACATTTTTCTAAAATCTTTTTATTTACACATATATTATCAAAAATTATATTTATTTGCTCCGTTCTCTGTTTCTCTAAAAATGATATACATTTATTTACAGAATAAACATTTGTAGATTTTAACTTTATTATACTTTTCGTAATTTTATCCCATTTTTTAAATATTTCAAAAGAAATATTTGCAGAATAATATTTGAATATATCTGTTTTTAATCTTTTACGACATTCATATAACCATTGTTTTTTTAATTTTTTCCGAAAGATATTTTCCTTTTCCTCTCTTCTTGTAGAATATGTTGGAAATCTTACATATCTATTAGTAGGACAACAATTAAAAGCATGAGAACGAGTATATCCGCATATACGACAAAAATAATTAGGATTTGTACAAACACCATTAACATGAAATTGAGAATTAATTAAATTAATTGGAAAATTACATCGTTTACACAATTCTTTATAACAATGCCTTATACTATGTCCATATTGTAAACAATTTTTACATTCTAATAGCCGTCTACAATTATTACTGCTATGACCAAATTTATAACAAATTGAACATAAAATTGTTTTACAATTATTACTTAAATGTCCATCTTTATTACATCTAGTACAATGTCCAATTGATACAATCATTTTTATTTATACTTATTATAATAATTATACTTAATATAAATAATCAAATATTAAATTATCACCATCACATATCACATAATTGAGCTATACAACCAACTAATTGATTAAATGTATCTAAACCATCAGCTATTAAAATATGAGTATTTGATATTATTTTAATATACTCTATCTTTTTTTTATTTGTATTTTGTAATAATTCTGTATTACTACAAATCTGAAACAACGTTTCTATTATATCAATCGGTGTATAACCACATTGATAAATTTCACATAATAAATTTGTAGCATCTATTATATCATTCTTTAAACACATATTCAATAAATTTGTTATTACCGTTGGATGTGGTATGTCCACAACCTTGTAAACATTTTCAGCTGTTATTTTACCAAAACTAATATTTACCGATTGTAAATTATTTAATACAATTCTCATATCACCCCGAGAGCATAAAGAAATAGCATCTAAACCATCATCAGTATACTCAATCTTCTCTGCCTCTATGATAACATTTAAACGCTTTCTAATTTCATCGTTTTTTAATTTAGAAAATTTAACAATCATACATCTACTTTGAATAGATTCAATTATATTTGATAATGTATTACATATTAAAATAAATCTTGTTGTTTTGTAATATTTATCCATTATAGAACGCAAACTATGTTGAACTTGCTTTGTCATATTATCCGCTTCGTCAAATATCACAATCTTTTCACCACATTTTTTCTTTACAAAATTATCTATTCTGTCACGAACAACATCTATTTTACGCAAATCATCTGATGCATTTAATTCTATTATACGATTTAGATAATTTTCACCATATATTTCTTTAACTAAACACATAGCACTACTTGTTTTTCCAGTTCCAGAATTACCAGCAAATACCATATTAGGTAAACGACGACTTTTAGCAATTACTTTTAAACTATCTATAATTTCTTTATTACCTGTAATTTCATTTAAATATTCTGGTTTATATTTATCTACCCATAAATCAGGAAACATACTCATTATTTATAATATAAATTAATTTATTGTTATATATATTTTAATTAGATTTACCCATCGTAAAACAATTCACTACTAAAGTTCGCGGTTTTTTATTTCCTTTATTATTATTTTTGGGTTTTTTTACTTCTTTTGGTTTTTTTACTTCTTTTTTCTCTTTCGTTTTTTTCTTTTTTCTACCTATAATTTTTTTTTTTACTTTTTTTCCTTTTTTATTTGGGGTAATCATATACTATTTATATATATAATTATATGTATAATCATATTAAAAAAACTAGTTTAAATTATTTTTTAATTTAAGAACTATTATTTATGTATATATATTCAACAAATATATGGACAACGCTGATAAAAAACATTTAGGAATTGTTATTTGTGGTCACGTAGATGCTGGTAAATCCACAACAACTGGACACCTTCTCTTTGAATTAGGTGGTATCAATGAAAGAGAAATGGCTAAATTAACAGAAGAAGCTGAAGCACAAGGTAAAGGTAGTTTCGCTTTTGCATTTTATATGGATACATGTAAAGAAGAACGAGCTAGAGGTGTTACTATTCAATGTAGAACTAAAGAATTTTTTACAGAAAAATATCACTACAGTGTTATTGATGCTCCAGGGCATAGAGATTTTATTAAAAATATGATTAGTGGGGCATCCCAGGCAGATGTAGCTCTTCTTATGGTTCCGGCTAATAAAGGAGGATTTGAAACATCTATCGCAAAAGGTAATCATAAAAAAAATGAAGTTCAAGGGCAAACTAGACAACATGCTCGTCTTATTAACTTATTAGGAATTGAACAAGTTATTGTTGGAATTAATAAAATGGATGCTCCATCTGTCAAATATAGTCAAGCAAGATATGATGAAATTAAAACAGAAGTTGAAAAAATGCTTTCAAAAATTGGATTTAAAACTAAAAAAATCCCTTTTATCCCAATGTCTGGATATTTAGGTGAAAACTTAACTAGAGTATCAACTGAAATGCCATGGTATAAAGGTTATAATGTAACTATTAAAAAGAAAGAAGTTAAAGGGCATACTCTAATTGATGCACTTAATAATGTTGCTAAACCACCAAAAAGACATCCTGATAAACCATTCAGATTACCAGTTTCTGGAATTCTAAAAATTAAAGGAGTTGGAGATGTTATTACTGGTCGTATTGAACAGGGAACACTCACTAAAGGAGATGAAATTAGATTCGCACCAAGCAATATTAAAGGTTGTAAAGCATTTAGTATTGAAATGCATCATAGAACTCACGAAAAAGCCATTCACGGAGATAATGTTGGAATTAATGTTAAAGGTTTAAAACCTGGATTTTTTCCAAAATCTGGAGATATCATGTTCTTATCAAGTGATCCAAATCCCCCTGGAGCTGTTTCATCATTTACAGTTACTGCTTTTTGTCAAGACCATCCTGGACAACTTAGATGTACAGACGCACAAGGACACGGTGGATGGTGCCCTTCTGTTCACGTTAGAACATCTAAAGCACCTTGTCAAATGACTAAAATTTTGTGGAAAATGGGAAAATCAACCGGAGGCATTAAACTTGAAAATCCATTATTTATTGAAACTGGAGATCAATGTGAAGCTGTTTTTACACCTAAAACTCCATTTTGTATCGATACTTTTAAAAATTGTAAAGGACTTGGAAGAGTAGCTATGATGGACTCTAATTCCTTAGTTATGTTAGGAATGGTAACTGCTGTTGAATATAAAAAAAACTGACAATTACTGGCATCACACCCTAAGTATTTATAATTTTATATACCAATTATAATATTATCTATTGTAATTGGTATATAAAAATGATAAAGTTTGATTTTACACCAGATATAAGCAATAAATATGATGATTGGTTTTTTGAATTTTTATATGAAAATTTGAAAGAGAGAAACAAACTTAAAAAATTTTTAGAAATTGAAAAAAAAAAATTTAAAAATAAATCGGAAGGAGTTAAATATGATTACGATTTAATTTTATCAAAATTACAAAAAAAAAAAATTCAAAACCAAATCATAAATATTTTAAAAAAAATTCCACCTAATGTAATAGAAGAATGGAAAGAAGACTTTTCTTCAATGAAAAATAGAAAAAAATGGAAAGATTATGTTAAAAAAAATCAATTTAAAGATACATACGTTTTAACGCCAACTTGGATTAAATATATAATTCAATTTGAAAATCTTAATATACCTATAACACAAAAACTTCTAAAACAAAAATTTCCAATAAAAAAATACATAACTAATGCTAATATTAAAAAAACATTATTAGATGTATTAAAAGATTTTTATAATGATTATTCATTATTTGATGATGGCATTTCCATAATTTTTTTCTCAAAATGGAAAAAAAATATATTAAATGAGTCAAGTGAAGTTATTACACGAAAATTCTTTAAAATTGTATTACTACAAGAATTAAAAAAAAATACTTAAATATATAATTTAATTTATTAACATAATGAATAAACTTAGAATTTACAAAAAAAATACGAAACAACATGACTTCTATAAAACTTGTCATCAATACCAAACATTTGAATTTGTTCAATCTAAATTACAACAATATTCTAAACTTAATAATTCTACAATGACAATGCAAGAAGCTCTAAATTTATTAGACCAATTCATAGATCCAAGCGATCCTGATATAGATTTGCCTAATTCAATTCACGCTTATCAAACTGCTGAACGAATTAGAAAAGATTATCCAAATAATAAAGAATTACAAATATGTGGATTAATTCACGATTTAGGCAAAATTTTATTTAAATTTGGAGAGCCTAATTGGGCCGTCGTTGGTGATACTTTTCCAGTTGGTTGTAAATATGCAAAATCCATAGTTTATTATGATTCGTTGAAAAAAAATCCAGATTATCATAATTCTAAATATAATTCAAAATATGGTATATATAGCAAAAATTGCGGTATTCAAAATATAAAACTTTCATTTGGGCACGATGAATATTTATATCTAGTACTCAAAAATAATAAAAATCATCATCTATCTGAAAAATATATTAATATTATTAGATTTCATTCATTCTATCCATGGCATACAGGAAAAGATTATCATTATTTTATGAATGATAAAGATAATCAAATCCTAAAAGATGTATTAAATTTTAATACATATGATCTGTATTCTAAAAATGATGACACATATATAAACTCGAATGTAAAAAAATATTATACAGATTTACTATACACTTTTTTTCCAAAATCTTTACGATGGTAAATTTCACCTGAAGGTGGTAAATAAAACCTCGAATATTCATTAAAATTAATGGTTTTTACTGGTATACCTGCTCTACCTGCTCTACCTTCTCTACCTGCTCTACCTGCTCTACCTTCTCTACCTGCTCTACCAGATTCATTATATATTCCACACCTTTTACATCTTCTACATCTTCTACATCTTCTACGCATTTCTACTTCTCTTTTCCTTGTCCTTTGTATTTCATATATAAAATATATACCACCAAGTGAGAAATATATTATTTGAAAAATTGGTAATATTACAACTGATAATAGTATAGCCAGTCTTTTTTTATAATATATATAAATATATTATTTTTCTTTTATTATCTCTTCATAAGAATCATATCTATCATAAACTTTCTCACCAATTTGTACTAAATAATATAAACTACCAAATGTAAAAAATATTATTTGAACTACTAATACAGATGTACTGATTACCGCCAGAATGAACTATTTTCTTATATTAATATTATTTATATTCTTTATATCAATATATTATAATATTTTCTAGTATTATAATATATTAATTGTTAAACATGGGATTTTTACCAAGTGTCGCAAGTATTACAAGCAAAATTTTTAATAAAATTATGTCTAATAAAATCTTCGCAGCATTCTTTTCATTGATTTTACCTGGACAATTATTTGCTCGTCATAATTATCTTAACAGTAATTTTGATGAATATCCATGGCTTTATTTACCATTCTTTTGGTTTCCACCATTATCTATCGTACCTATGGTTATGATACTCACTAATAAAATTAAAAAACAACCAAAAAAAGCTAAACTAACATTACATGATATGTTCTCTAATGTAATATTATCAGTTACAACTTTCTGTATGATTATGGGAGTACCACTAATCATTAGCCTTATTACAGGTAATGATAAAATTGGAGCCATCGTTGATAGATATATTATGAATCCTATCTTCGCTTTTATCACAAAAGCTATAACTGAAGTTATGCTTAATGCTATCCTTGTATATGCTATCACCACTTTTGTCACATATCTTCAATATAGTAAAAAATGTAGAAAACTTGAAAAAGGAATTGATATTATTCAATTACTTTCAATGTCATTAACTCCAACTATGTTCGCAACAGCCGTATCCGCTATGGTAAATCTTGTACCACCAATTAAATTAGCATTAGAAATACTTACTGGAGTATTAATCGGAAATGCAGGAAAAAGTATCCTGATGATTCCATTAGGAATTGTTATGGCACTCGCACATTTTGTAGGAAGTGGTCTTGTATTTTTACCTAAATGTTAAGCAGTCCCGTTTAATATAATAAATTAACGACGTTCTGGTTTAATATAACCCATATTCAATAATTTGAAAATATCTTCCTCAGAGGTTACATCAAAACGACTATTATCTTCGTTTTTATGAAGACCCCATTCATTTAAAGTATAATTTTTACTTTTAGCCATTTCTCTCATCTTAATATTTAATTCTTTAGATCCTGTAAAATATAATATAGCACTATAATAACTTTCCATAGGCATAAAAATAAAATCAATATGCCTTACCTTTTCATCTATACGATGTAAACCCATATATTTAGATTTACCTCGTGCGATTGTTCCTATATGTTCATATTTTTTCTTCAATTTTTCTAAAATCTTATCAAGATAGTCAATCTCGGAATTTTTAACTTCATCTTTCTTTGTCATATTCTTGTGACTTAAAAGTACATCTATATCACCACTTGTATCTTTCTTTCTACGATATGAACCTGTTATCGTTATATTCAAATCCTTTGAAACTTTTCTGACAATTTTTTTCAATTCTTTTTCAAAACCTTTTATCTCATCACGAGGAATACGCTCTTGTAAATCATCAAAATGAATTAAACCTAACTCTTGTTGGTTTGTTAATTTTAATTTACCATTCCCATAAGCTTTTCTTAATTCTGTTAAATTTTTAATTTTATGTTCCTTTATCAATTTACTTACAGTTGATGGACCAAATCCAGCAATAGAATGCATCTCAATTATATCTAAAATACCTTTATTAGCCTCTAAATCATCCAATTTCTTTAATTTACCTGTATTTGTTATCTCAACAATTTTTTCCGCTAATCCTTTACCAATTCCCTTAATTTTCTTTAAATCTTTTACATTATCCGGTAAAGTACCATTGAATTCGCGGATAGCAAAAACTCCTTTACCATACGCTTTAGCTCGGAATCCATCGTTCTTTATCTTATGAATCTCCTCCAATCTTGATAAAATACGAATTATACGATTTTTTCTATAACTCTCCGGAATATCCCTATCCAAATCATCTAAATCACGAATTAAAGCAATCTCTTTCTGATATGTGGAATATGGACTTTTATCATGTGTCTCCAATATCATTGGAATAGAATATTCCTTAGCAATATGTTTCACCATTCGCAAAGCATACATGTTATCTTTATAAATATAACCTTTTCCAATATTTTCATGTCTATCTCTTCGTGAAGCCAATGGAGCTTTAGAATCATTCATATGAAAACATGTAATTTTACTTAAACCTATTAAATCATCAAATTTTTGAAAATAATCATGAAATCCTGATGGAAGATTAATTGAATATCCAGCAACAAATATATGACAAGTATCAACACATAATCCAATTCGCCCTTTCTCTATTTTTGTAAAACTATTATAAAGTTGACAAAATTGTTCTACCGTTTTAGCAATTTTTGCTCCCTCAGCACTACAAGTTTCTAAAATAATTTTAGCATTTCCTTTAAATTCATTCAAAATTTCACGAATATTCGCTACCATATTTCCAAGAGCTTCGTCATAAGAAATTGATACCTTTTTCCCTTTTATTTTCACGTTTTGTGATCCCATGTGAATTATAACTCCTACACTTCCACATTTATCAGCAAATTCTAAATCTTCTATTAAATTATCTCGTAACCATTTAGTTGAATTATCAACTGGATTACAAAGATTTAGCAAATAACTTCCATGTGTTACTAAAAAAATCCCAGATTCTTTAATCGCTTCCTTTGTTTGAGCGGCATCTTCCTCAGTTAATTTAATCTTAGTTTTCATATTCATTGGTGATTTAAAAAATACTTGGATAGCATTTCCATTAATAGTCTCGCAAGCATCAACAGCACCAATTAATCCTTTTTCAGTTGAAAAATGAGCACCTATATTCATATTCTTTGATGTCATATTATTATAAATTAATAAATGATATTAAATTCAATTTTCTTTCTAAATTATTTCTTTCGTGTTATTGAAAATCCTACTAACATAAAAGCAATAAATACTACTGCTATCTTAATATTATATTTATCTTTCTTCTTTCTTTCTACCATTTTAGTCTATATTTATAAATATATTTTATATAAATTAGTTAAACATAAAAAATATACATTTATATTAATGTACTCTTTTTATCAAAACTTAGGTAAGTATCTATCTGTTGATATTGGAAAAGATGCTGGAAAAATTATCTTTTATTACACCAGCCATCCAACTGCCAAAATTTTTAAAAAATTATCTCTTATTAAAATGTTTATAAATAAAGATGGAAAATGGGAAGAAAAAAATTTAGATATTATTAGAGTTAAACCATTTAAAGATAAAAATGGAAAACGTTTTTTCCAAGTTCAATCTACAGAACGAACATTCTTTGTTCCGAAAAAAGCAATTGAAGAAAACGGATCTATGATGAATATTTTCTAACAACTATATTTACACTGTAAAATTTATATAAAAAAAAAAATTGAATATAAATATTTAGCCATTAATTATTATTAAAGAAACTAAAACTAAAATGCAATATCCACAACAACAACAACAACATCAAACTATTGAAATGTATAATCTACAAAATCAACATGTATTACAAATAACTAACGATATTAAAGAATTACAACGACACATAATTAATTCTAAAAGTAATGATAAATATTTTAAATTTGGATTATGTTTAACTATTTTATTAAATATTTGTCTTATTGCGATATGTGTAGCTGGTGGGGTATATATGAAAGAAACTATTGATGATACCCATTATGTTACATCACATGCTAAACATTGGTTTGAACTTTATGAAGCGGCATGGAAATCTTCTATTCCAGAAGATATGAGATCATTTTTACGACAAGACTACGCATCAATGTTTGATTATGTAGGTAAATTCACAACATCTGCTAACACACAATTAGAAGAAGAAATGGGGGCAAATGAAATCACTACTATTATTAATCTTGTTACTAGTATTGCGGAAACAGCAGGAACAATGGAAATGATGGATGATTATGAACCGGATAATGGTCATGAAGTTATGGGACCAATTCCAGAATTATTACATTGGGGTGCTGAATGGCTTATCGAACAAACAAAAATTGAACATTGGGTAGGATTAGGTTCTGATTGTAAAACATTTGTTTCTAATCTTAGAAATGTTGATTGGAGCGGAACTTATGTATCAACTGAATGTCCAGATCCGTGTGATGAAGAATACGAAGATTGTTCATGTACTTCTAGTGTTGAACACTGGGACATGAATTCAGATATTAATGAAGTGGCAGATATTATTTATGATGTTTGTAATAGCGTTTCCAATATGGAATAAATATCATTTTAAAATTGAAACTTTTTTGTATAAATGAAAAACTGAAATATGAATTCTCATCTGAGTTATCTATTCACAAGTGCCATGAATTTCAAATCTATACGAAATTTTTTCAAAACTGAAGAGAGAAAAAAAAAAATTCCTATTAATCAACAAACAAAATTTATTGAAACATATTCTAATAATTTAATAAATTTCGTTTATAAATCAATACCTATTAGAACTGATGATGATAAATATAAATTCAATATTTATAAACATGCAAAATTTAATAAAAATATTTATGATATAGTTTGTTACGACTCTCAACAAATTGTAGCATACTTTATTCAAACTAAAAGTTATTATAAAAAAATAAAAACATTTGATATTTTTTTAAACTATAATTTCAATTTACCAAAATCAAATATTTTATATCCAAATTTAATATTACATATTTATAGTTTTCTACCAAAACAATTTAATAAAACACATAAAAATGGAACTTTTATCGGTTCAATACAAACTGATTGGAATTATCAAAATTTTATTCTAAATGTTGATAACTCAAATTTATGTAAAAATAAAATTATAACAAATTATTTATATAACGCTAAACAATATATTTATCCAAATCTTACACTAGAAGAACATTATACTCGCCCGATAAAAAAAACAGAAATATCTATTAGAAATAATAATCAAAAAACACTTACTATAACAAATATACGACCAGAATGGGATGAAGAATTACAAATATATACATTCCAAAATTGGGGAAGAATTAGGGCAAAATCTACGAAAAATACACAATTTGTTGATAAAAATAATAACATTATTGCTATATTTGGTAGGTTAGAATTTGAAGATGAATATGTATTAGATTTCAAAAATATGTCTCTAATTCAAGCCATTTCATTAGCTATTACCTGTCTTAATAAGTAAATAAAAATTGATTATTATTGATACTAATCAATTATAAACAATTATGACTAAGTGTCAAATTACTTTTTTACAAAGCCAATATAAATTGGCAAAAATTACACCTATTGAAGATTCTAATCATGAACCGATTGAAATTAATATGGCAACTTATAAAGGATTTCATAATGATATTATAGAATTTGATTTTGAAACCAACAAAGTTATTAAAATTATTGAAACTAATATTAAAAATATTGATATTGTTGGTGTTCTAATGATTAAATCAAATTATAAATATGGATATAATAGAAGTAAAGCACCAATATATCTTTTTAAACCATTTGACTTTAAATATCCTAATTTTTTAGTAGCATCTAATATCAAAAAGAAACAAAAAGTTAAAGAAAATCAATTTGCTGTTATTCAATATCACAAATGGGAAAGAAAAATTCCAAATGGAATGATTAAACAAATGATTGGAAGTGTTGGAGAATTAAAATCCGAATATAATGCAATTTTACATAAATATAATCTTAACAAATATCCACCAAAAATTAAAAAATTATTTAAAGCAAAAAATATTTCTGATATTTTTGGTAAAGATTTAGATAAATATACCGATATTAGAACATTAAATGTTGTTTCTATAGATCCACCAAATTGTACGGATATTGATGATGCTTTAAGTATTGAAACTAATAGTGAAGGTCATCTAATTGGAATTCATATTGCTAATGTATCTGCTTTTATTGAAAAATTTGATTTGTTTGAGAAAATTATTGAAAGATGCACAACTGTTTATGCTCCACATAAAAAAATTAATATGATTCCAAATATCTTAAGTGATAATTTTGCTTCTCTACTTGAAGGAAAAGAACGAATTTCATTAACTTTATGGATACATATTGATAATGATTTTAATATTACTGGATATAAATTTCAAGAATGCTTACTAGTAAACAAAAAAGCATATTCATATGATGAAGCACAAAAAAAATTAAAAAAAGATAAAACTTTAAAAAGTTTATATAATCTTTCTAAACATTTAGCTAAAAATATTAACTATAATTATGACGAATATGATATGCATAAAATGATTGAAGTTTATATGATTTTAGCAAATCATTTAACCGCTAAACATTTGATTGAAAATAATTCTCCTTGTATATTTAGAACACATAAAAGCAGAGAACATAATATTGACTTTAAATCAATTGATACAAAACTTGTTCCCTTTTTGAAAATATTTCAATCTAATGCTGCTGAATATACTACCTATCAAGGTGATTATTATCATTATGGTCTAAATATTCATAAATATACACATTTTACTTCTCCTATCCGAAGATTACCAGATATTCTTATTCATATGTTGATTAAACAATTAATTGGAAAATTTAAAATGACACACAATATTGAACAAATTTGTCAAAATTGTAATGATGTTTCTAAAAAAATAAAAAAAATGGATAGAGATTTGAAGAGAATTGATATTGTTAAAAATACTAATACTGAAACAATTTACGATGCTCATATCATTTCACTAGATGAAAATAAAGTAACAATCTACTGTACAGAACTCAAATTTTGTGATAGAATTTTTCTATTTGATACAAAAATGTCTGATGTAATTGAAATTACCAGAAATGATAACACAATAATTATTACTAATAAACAAACTGAAAAATCAACTCAACTTGAATTATATCAAAAAATTAAAGTTAAAATGATTGGAATTATTGATAATATTTCTATTAAAAATAAATTAATTGTCAAAATACTAGAACCAGATTTGAACATTATTATGTAAATTAAATTTTTAATACCGGGACTGAAATTTTTGTAATATTTTAATTAACATTCTTCATCTGATGTTTCAGGAGTACATGGACCACGCATTTCATCTTCAACGCGTTCACGCATTTCACTAACAGTCATCTTACTCATTTTAGTTAAAACGTCAGAAACATGAATACCAAAACCTCCGCCAAAATTTTTCTTTGTTGCCAAAGAAAAATCAATTGCAGGCTGCTTATTTGCTTCTTGTTCCCGAATTTTATTATATGCTTCACGTCGTTCAATAATCTTCTTTTTATTATTTACCCGTTTAAATAACTTATAAACACTTTTTTCATTTTTCATTGGTCTTCGCAAGAAATATTTAATCTTTCCATCAATTATTCGTTCAAAACAAAGTCCTCGTGAAACCATCCAATTTAAATTAAATCCAAGTTCACTAGCATCGGCAATAATTCTCTTTTGAAAATCAAAGTTAAGATAAGGTGAAGAATGATTCATGTTGTTTGTTTTTTACATATACCACTAAAATATCAATTTTAATTATCTTTACATTATATATTAAATGAAAGTTTATATTTTTTATACCGACTCACACAAAATTTTATTAGATGATTTTTTTCTCCCAAGTATTAAAGATGAATATAATGCAGAATTAGATATTACAAAATTCGCCCAAAAATGTCCAAGTGGTAAACTAAATGATGATGGATGGATTGAAACAATGTATTTTAAAATTGATACTATATTAAAAGGCATTAATGAAAATATAAATAAACAAAATAACATATTTATACATTCAGATATAGATATCCAATTTTTCGGTAATTTTATTGAAGATTGTAAAAATATTTTTTCACAATCTAATTGTGATATTCTCTTCCAGAAAGGAGGTAGAAGTATATGTATGGGATTTTTAATATGTAAAGCAAATACAAAAACTAAACAATTCTTTACTGATATTAAATCTAAAATGAAAGAAAATGGGAAACATGATGAATATAATGCCAAAGAATTATTAAATATTCCTCATAATCTTTCTAAAAAAGATTTAAGAAAAAGTATAAAAAGAAATGGATTTGATAATCCATATTCTATTACATGGAATTATTTACCATCTAAAAAATATATTAATGGAACACATGTAGCAATATCAACCGCAAATGGAAATTTTAAAGAACCTCCACAAACAACCATAATGCATCATGCAACTTGTACAATTGGAGTTGAAAATAAAATTAAACAATTAAATTATGTGAAAAATTTTTTTAATAAGTCCATTATTTAAAATAATATATTATCCAAAAAATCTTTTCCATAAAGTTTTTTTCTTAAAATTTTCTTCTTTTAATTTAAGATAATTCTTTTCCATTTCTAAATATTGTTTTTTCTCTGTCTCATATTCTAAACAACTATTTTTATAAAAACTCAAATCTTGACATAATACAAAATTATCAGATTTAATCTGTTTTAATTCTTTATTAAAATCTTTATAAAAATATAATTTTTTTTTTTGAAAAAAATCAAAAAAATATGTTGTATTCTCACACGTATTTCTAAAATAATGTAATAAACGAGGATTTATATTCAAATTATTTTTATTATTTATAATAGCACTACAATCAACCCATTTTACATACCGTTCAATATTTGTATGTTCTTCAAAAGAACCATATTTAGTCAAATCATCATCTATTTTTATACTATTACTATCTAAAACTGCTAATATATATTTGGCTTGTTTAACATAAAAAAATTCAGCATTACTTAAATTTATTTTATTTCTTTCATCACCTATCAATTTATTGCTCTCTTCATATAATTCTCTTATAATTGTGTGAATAATTGTATCATCTTCAAATTCTACTTTTCCACCAAAATCATCCCATCTATCTTTATTAGAATTGTATTGTAATAAACATCTATCATTTTTATAATCAATTATTAAAATTCCCCCAGCAGTTATTGCTCTCTTATTTAAAATAAAATGAGGCCTTTCATTAAATGGTTTTCTACTCATGATTAATTATTAGATTTAATTGATTTAATACATTAGTATTGAATTTAATCAATTTTATTATTTCTTTATAAGTAATATATGAAAGATATTAATTTAATTTTTTATAATAGAAATGAATATAATACAGTGGGGTGTCACGTCACTTATTTTAAAAATGTATTATTTAAAAATTTCAATATTAATGTTAAATTTAATTATGATATATTAACTCCAAACAATATTTTTATTATTTGGAGAAATTATGAAAATTTTCTTTCTATTGCTCAAAATTATGAAAAAAACAATATTAAATTTGGAGCAATTCATATTGGACGAGAAAGATATGAACCACATAAAACAAAATGGTACAGATACGCAAAATTTATTATTAAAAAAGGATATAACCCAGAATATCTAAAAATTACAAATGTATATTATATGCCAATGGGATACAAAATATATAATAAAAATATTAATAGTGTTATCAATGTTATTGGACAAACATTTGATAGATGCTATTTATATAATTTTGTAGGAACTACTGGAAATGGCTCTTTTAGAGGTATCGATAGAAATAAATTATATAACTCGTTTTTAAATCATGATAAAAGACATAATCGTAAAGTTGAAATTTTAAATAACGACAAAGTATTAACAAGTAAACAATATTTTACTATCCTTAAAAAGAGTATATTTACAATTTGTCCTTATGGTAATAATTTAGAAACATTACGACATTGGGAAGCACTAGAATGTGGATCTATACCAATAATTAAAGATGCTCCTTTTTTAAACGAATTAAAAAATCATCCATTTATTGTTATTAATAATTATTCAGATTTATTTTCATTTTTTGATAATGTCACAGATGAATTTGTTAAAACAAAACAAAATGAAACAAAAAAATGGTGGAATGATAAGAAAGATGAATTAACTAAATTTTATTCCAATTTATTGTAACCAAAAAGCATTAATTAATTTCTCCTTTTAATAAATAATACAAATATTAATATATGAAATCTATTCAAGATATTATCATTAATAAAAAAAATAAAGTATATTTAGAGTTATCTCTAAAAATTAAAAATATAAAAAAAAAAGGGCTACCATTATTAATAAAAATAAATTCTCACCCTTGCGTAGGCAAGACAACATTTATAAAATGTTATTCTGGATTTTATAATGGTTGTAAACTATATGATTTTGATAGTTTTCCAGAAGGTAAAGAAAAATGTAGTGGTATGTTGTTAAAAAAAAAATGTAACTCTATTTTATTCGGATGTTCAGGAGGGGGGCTAGTAAGACCTTATGACCGAGGAAATGATTATGATATACATGAAAATGTAATATACATATTTATATTTCCAAAATTAGAAAAATTGTATCAACATATTGTACAACGCCAATTAAAAAAAAAAGTTATAAAAGAAACTAGTTGGGCCCACCCAAAAAGAATATTACAGTATAGAAATAATATGTACTCACTAATATTAAAAGATCAAGTACAATTAAGACCTTTATTTTATTCATTCGAAGAAGGAATCAATTATTGTATCAAAGAATATAATGAATAAATAGAGAAATCATTAAATTATATTACCAATCATAAATAATAAAAATCGTATCAATGCAAATTTATTTAACTTATATTTTACATACATGGTTTTTTTATTATTTCAGAAGTTTTAATTTTGTCTAATATATATTTAAACTCTGAATTCATTTTAATATAATATAAAAAATATTTTTTAGTTAAAATCATCTGCCACATTTTCACTATTATTTGTAAAATTACTAAAATATATTATAACCTGTGTTCCAGAACCTTCCATTGGAATTATTTTAATATCACCACCAAAATAACGGACATATATTTGAGATAATCCTAATCCATGACCAAATCCTGATAAATCTGTTCCACCACCACTTGTTGTATAAAAAAAACTATGAATTTTATCCAATACTTCTCTATCAAAACTATTTCCATTATCGGTAATTTTGATAATATAATCATTATTTCCGATACTATCTTCTATTGATATTAAAGAAGTACCTTTATCATTTTCAATTGATGCTTTAAATGCATTTTTCAAAATTTCAAATATAATGTAATAAAAATGACGAGATATATATGGCATTCTAAAATCTTCACTCATATTTATATTAACTTTTGGAATTTGATAACCAGTTCCAGGATAACGACAATATTGTTCTACACAAATTCTTTCAACTTGAGATACTGCTTCTGTAATTATTCCGTGAGGAGTACATTCATTATCTACAACCCCATTTTCTTCTTTTCCTTTCTCTAATTGATTAAAAATTTCTGTATGCTGACTTACTAAAAAACGAATACCTATTCGTGAATAGTAAAAATTCGTTAAAATTTGGTCTATATTAATAATATCTTCATCAAAATATCCATTTCTATATTGGATTATTTTTTTGTATTCACTAATAGCTTTTGATACTCGTAACTCTATATTAGCATGTTCGTCTTTCAATGTTGAAACTTCTTTCATATAATTTAAACATTCTTCCCAATCCCAATTATCTGGCTCTTTATATCCATATAACTTTTGAAAAGAATTCATATACATTTCGTATAATTCTTGCATTGAAGAACTCTTTGATAAATCATGAGGTAATTGATGTAAATCTTCTATGCGATGTGATAATCGTATAGGAATCTCTCTGTGTAAAAATTTAGTCTGTTTCATTATTTCATTTCTTCCCATTTTACCATAATTACATACATATGATAACTTTAAAGGATTAGCATTAATTCTTGCTATTTGTTTAACCTTTGTCAACCAATATAACATCGGCATTATTATTTAATTTATATTTTTATTTTAAAATCGATTTTATTTTCCTATAAACTTGTAAAAAATTAGAGATACCTGTCTTAAATCTTATAAACCTAATGTTAATTATGTAAAATTTATTATAAAATAAATTGATTTTTATATTATAATAAATGAAATGAAATTCTATATTAAAATTGAATATATTAAACCCTATCCAATTAAACTTTGAATTAAACTTTGAATTTTATTTTCCCAATACACTTATATAGAATTAGAGCTACTATTATGAATATTGACTACGTAGTAGATGAGTCTGATAATACCAAAGTTCCAATCGTTAATAAAGAAAAGACAAATTATCATATGATAGTTTTTGTTATATCACTATATTATAATTCAAAGAAAATTGCCCTTAGGATAAAAGGTACTGAAAAAATATCTGAAATAAGAAAAGAAATTGAAGCAATTGATAATTTTATACCACCTTTTAAAACAACATTATATTGTAAAGGAATTAAGTTGTACGATAATGATTACGTTCTTGAGTCTTCTATAGGACACAAACGACGCATATTTCTAATGAGATAAATTAAATATAAAACATTATAAACATACGATAATAATAAGAAAACCAGTCCAGTAAAAATCTACTTAATTTTAATTATGATTGGTAGTCCAGATTTAGTCCTTTGTCCAGAATATTTATATCCTTTTTTTAAACGGCCACGATTTCCACCAGATTGGATAATACCTTGATGTTTTCTTGTAATTTTTGTTAATTTTTTGGATTTTTTTTTACAACTTTTTCGGATAACATCTTGATGCTTTCTTACGTTATTTTCACCAGTTTGGACATTTTTTTTAGTCTTTTTAATATTGCGTTTTTTTATAGTTTTTGTTAATCTTTTGGTTTTCTTTCCACCATTATTATTATTTTTTAATCGGTTTTTAATCTTTTCCAGTGGTCCAATTAGTGGATCTTTTACTGGAAAAATCTTCAAAAATTCATTTAATGGAAATTGTTTTGGAAGTATATTAAGTTCTTCAAATAAAAACTTTAAAATAATTGTATTTTTTTTTTCAATATTTGCTTCTCTCCACACGTTTTTAAAGTCTTCTTTAAACCGCTTGGTGACGCCCTTGATCTGGGGAAGAAACATTGCTGTCCAGTACTTCGCGGACCTATTTTTTAGATTTATCATATCTTTTTTAAACCTTTCATATTTTTTACTGACATTTTCATTAAAAATATCTTGTTCGGTTTTACCTTCATTTTCTTTTTTTTCTTCTATAATCTTTTCAAACTCCTTAAAACGATACTCAACCGGATACTCAGTCCTGGTAGCCCAATATTTAATAAAGTTATTATATTTATTTATATCCGCATTTTCTTCTAATTTATCTGCATTTTCTTCTAAATATTCTAACAATTCCCTTTTCTCATTCTCTAAGAATATTTGTTTTGATGATTGTTCTGATGATTGTCTTTTTGTGGAAATATCTTTTATATTTTTTATGTTTATCTTTTGTTGAATTATATTAGATATTTTTTCTTTGTATTCTCGCTCCATCATATCGAGTTTGGATATGAATTTATATTTCTCTTTTTGTTGAGTGAAATAATTATTTAATGCATTTTCGTTGGACACTGGAATAATGTAAAAAATGCCTTTTTTTTTATAAAAATTGAGTATTTCTTTGTTGTAATCGAAATCCGTCTTTTTAATTAAAGCGAACTTGTATATATTTATTATTGCCAACCCTAAAACGGGTTTATTTAAAAATTTTTCAACTTTTTTATCAAAAATTGTATCAAAATCTTTTTCTTTACTAGCCTTTTCATTAGGTGTTAGAGTGATATACCACTTTTCGTGCGTCTGAAGAAACTTTTTTTTTGTTTCTTTTTTTATTTTTTCGTTCTCGTATCTTTTCCATTTTGCTAAATAATTTCCTATTTGTGAACTACTCGAATTTGGAGCCTGAATCTTATAATATTTCTTATAAGATTTATCATAATACGATTTCAATTCAGGTAATATAAACATAGAAAATATTAGCCGCCGAAACCAGTGGAAATGCATATTATTCACCGCAGTCCAGCCCCCCAAGGGCTTCATTGCGCCTACAATATATTCAAATATCTGTTCCGATTTTAAGCCTTGTTTTTTAAAATCTTTATTTAATATATCTATTGCCATCACATCACACACTAAATCGTTCATTCTCATGCCATGTTGTATCATCGCCAGTTTATCATTAAATAACCAGAACAGAAACTTGTTATCCTTCATAATCTTTTCTTTAAACTCTTTGATACTAAGAGATTCATATTTATCTTCTTTTAATCTCCGTAAAGACTTATTGTTCATAATAACATGGTCTATCATTTCTAAAAAATCATCATCCACTTTAAGTTCGTCTGTTATTTTTGAACCTTCTAACCAACTGTTCGTAAGTTTAACTATATTTTTACCAATATTAACATATTGAATTTGCTTAGGGTTCGCTTTATTATGTTCACATAGTTTATTAAAGATCTTTGCGCGTGTGCCGTCGCTTTGCCAATTTGCGACGTGATGTCCTATTTCATGATATAGTGCAAAAGCATTATATACATTATCCTTAATTTCATATTCTCCATTTTCTATATTGGTACAGAACGCAAGAAAAATTGACGGATTGTACACATCATTATCACCTATTTGTATATTGGTTTTGTGGAAATGCGAATAATCGTTTCGACTAAAAGGAGTATCTATTGTAGTATAAAAGCGTTCATTGGCGTTCAGAGTAGGTCGCTTTCCGTCCATGGGTTCTGTTATTCCAGGAAAAAAAATTCCAGCCCTCCAAAATGCCATTCTATTTTTTCCAAAATGGTTATGATACAAAGTATTTTTAATTTGTTTTTGATAATCTTCCAGTTCCGATTTTTCATTCTGATTCAAAATATTTTTAATTTGTTC
>Ga0209753_1000111_pt1 | contig 29658 bp, 25 predicted proteins | sample METZYME_3_550m_FD_187550 | JGI IMG/M metagenome (GOLD analysis project Ga0209753, IMG submission 187550) | Marine microbial communities from oxygen minimum zone in mesopelagic equatorial Pacific - METZYME_3_550m (SPAdes) (version 2) | ecosystem: Environmental > Aquatic > Marine > Oceanic... | reverse complement strand
AATTTTCACAATCCAAACATAACAGTGACCGATGCCTTTCAGGCCTTCACCCGTTACTGGGATCGCATCAACCGCCCGGAACAGTTGATCTCCTCCCTGCCCCAGGCGGTGGCAACAATGCTCGATCCCGCCGATTGTGGACCCGTATTTATCGGCCTGCCTCAGGACATTCAGGCGGAAGCCTTTGATTATCCGCAAGCCTTTTTCAAAGAAACGGTACACCAAATCCCGAAACCCCGCCCCGATCGTGACAGCATTGTCCAAGCGGCACAGATCCTTCGAGTATCCAAAAAACCCCTAATCATTTCTGGAGGCGGGGTTTTCTACTCGGGCGCCACTGCTGAACTGGTTTCTTTTGCAGAGATTTATAACATCCCGGTCGTAGAAACGATCGCCGGCAGAGGAGTAATGCTTCACGATCATCCGCAAAACGCAGGGCCACTTGGAGTAATTGGTTCCAGCTCTGCCAACACGCTAGCCGCAGAAGCTGACGTGGTCCTAGCCGTTGGAACCCGGCTACAAGATTTCACCACTGGATCCTGGTCCGTGTTCGGGAACGAGCAGATGCGTCTGATTTCTCTCAATGCAGCGAGATACGATGCCCACAAACATCGCGCCCTTTCGGTGGTTGGCGATGCACTCGTCGGTATTGAGGAACTGGGACAATCCCTGGGTGATTGGAAAGGCCCTGAAGCCTGGGCCTCGCAGGCCAAGTCCCTATATGGCGAGTGGAACCATACCGTCGACGAACACTCCGGCCCAACAGGCACGGTTCCGCCCAGTTACGCGCACGTGGTCGGGGCCATCAATCGTGTCTGTGACGAAACTGACCTGGTCCTTACTGCCGCAGGCGGTTTCCCAGGAGAGCTTTGCAAAAACTGGAAAACAAAAGCGGTGGGCACCTTTCACTGCGAGTTTGGCTTTTCCTGCATGGGCTATGAAATCGCTGGAGGATGGGGTGCCAAAATGGCTGATCCAGGGCGTGATGTGATCGTGTTGGTTGGGGATGGTTCCTACCTGATGATGAACAGTGATATCTACAGTTCGGTGTTAACGGGACATAAACTGATCGTGGTCGTCTGTGACAATGGCGGTTTTGGCGTGATCAACCGTCTTCAGAACTTCAAGGGCAGCGCGTCCTTCAACAACCTGATCTCAGATTCAAAGGTCAACGAGGTGCTGCATGTTGATTTTGTTCAACACGCCAAGAGCATGGGCGCCCTTGGAGAACAAGTCGACAACATTAACGAACTAGAGGAAGCCTTCAATCGGGCCAAGGCTGCAGATCGTACCTATGTGATTGCCATCACGATTCAACAACATCAATGGACACCTGGCGATGCCTGGTGGGATGTCGGCGTGCCAGAAGTCAGCGAACGTGAACAGGTCCGTCAGGCCAAGGCAGATCATGCCGAAGGGCAAAAAAATCAGCGCCTTGGTATTTGATCTGCTCATAGGCACTCCAAACAGTATGCGGATCTTTCTGTCAACGTAAAAAAGAACAGGATGAAAAACATTGGTATCGGCCTCGTCGGATCAGGCTTCATGGGGCGTTGTCACGCAAATGCGTACAGTTCGGTCGCTGGACTTTTCGACGTACCTCTCAAACCGGAGTTGAAGGTGCTTGTCGATGCCAATCCCGCACTGGCGGATCAGTCCGCTCGCAGCCTTCAGTTTGAGCGATCTACTGCAGACTGGCAGCAAATGGTAAACGACCCTGAAGTGGAGCTGGTGGACATTACTGCCCCGAACCATCTGCATCATCCGATCGCTATTGCTGCCCTGTCAGAGGGAAAACCAGTCTACTGTGAAAAGCCTCTTGCGTGCACTCTTGGTGAAGCACGGCAGATGCGGGATGCCGCCGAGTCTGCAGGCTTGGAAACTCTGGTCGGCTACAGTTATTTGCAAAACCCTATGCTCAAAACGGCACGGGAGATCGTGCAAAACGGTGAAATTGGTGAACCAATTGGATTTCGTGGCGTTCATGCAGAAGATTACATGGCCGATGCAGGAGCACCCTATACGACCCGGCTTGATACTGAACAGGGAGGGGGAGTGCTCTATGACTTGGGCAGCCACATCATTTCGCTAGCGCGCTTTCTCGTAGGACCCATTATTGAAGTCATGGGTATGCAGCATACTGTCTACCCGGAGCGCCCAGATGCGCCCGGCTCCAAACAAATGAAAGGGGTAGACGTCGATGATCAGACTTACTTCCTTGCTCGTTTCGAAAACGGTTGTTGTGGTGCTTTAGAGGCCAACTGGCTTGCATGGGGGCGTAAAATGCATCTGTCTTTCGAACTGAACTGCACTAAGGGAACCCTGATCTTCAACCAGGAGCGATTTAATGAACTGCGCCTTTATGAAGCTAATCAGCACCCAGGAAGAGACGGTTTCAAGACTCTCGAATCCGGGCCGAACCACGGGGCCTATGCTAACTTCTGTCCCGCGCCGGGTCACCAGCTGGGATTCAATGAACTGAAAGTGATCGAAGTAGCGCAACTACTTCATGCACTGGGAGGCACTGGATCTTCATGGCCTGATTTCAGAGAAGCCTATGAAATACAAAAGGTACTCGAAGCCGTCAGATGTTCCGCTGCAGATTCTCGATGGTATTCCACGACTGAAATAGAAGCGTCTCCTTAGCTCTAGGCAACCTATCGCCATCCTACAGAGGCCCTTTGAAATCCTATGGCAGATCATGTTCGGACAATCGGCGTTGGTGTCATCGGTACGGGGTTTATCGGCAAGGCCCACTCCATCGCCTACAGCGCCGTGTCGTCGGTCTTTGGAACGGGACTTCGACCAACTTTGGAGATCGTCTGTGACCTCAGTCCGGAACGTGCAGCCGATCGGGCGGCTGATCTCGGCTTCGACCGTTACACCGATCAGTGGCAGCAACTGATCGATGACTCCGACGTTGAATTGATCTCCATCTGTGCACCCAACGCCTTGCACCGCGACATTTCGATTGCGGCGCTCGAAGCCGGTAAGCACGTGTGGTGCGAAAAACCCATGGCAATGAGCCTCACCGACGCCGAAGACATGGTTACAGCCGCCCGCTCTAGTTCTCGCAAGACAATTGTCGGTTACAACTACATTAAGAACCCGGCGGTAACTCATGCCCAGCGCTTGATCTCCGATGGCATGATCGGCCGGATCACCGGATTTCACGGCCGTTATGATGTGGACAACGAGGCGGACGAAAACCAACCCTACTCCTGGAGGCTATCACGGGACCGGTCAGGAACTGGAGCAATTGCAGATATTCTGAGCCATCTACTCAGCGTCGCCCATTTCATCACCAACTCCGAAGTAAGCAATGTAGTGGCCGATGTCGATATCGTGCATCGCCAACGACCCGATCCAACGAACCCATCGGTTTCAAGAGAAGTGGACAACGACGATACAGTTGCCGCTTTAATCCATTTTTCGAACGGCGCGCATGGCACCCTTGGAGCCAGCCGCGTCAACTGGGGTCGGAAATGCGGACTGCGCTGGGAAGTCCATGGATCCCGCGGCACCATCACCCATGACCAAGAGCGCCTCAATGAACTGCGCCTCTTCACTGCTGAAGATGACCCCAGCATCGCAGGATTTCGGACGATACTAACGGGTCCTGAACATCCCCCGTATTCTGCTTTCCTACCCCGGGGTGGACACACTCTCGGCTACATGGATGTCAAAATCTGCGAATTGCACCAGTTGTTGCAGGCTATCGAGAACAACACACGGGCTTGGCCTGATTTCGAAGCGGCGGTTGCAATCGAGCGGGTGATGGACCAGGTTGAACGCTCTGCACTAGAGCGAACGTGGCTTAACATCTAGATCAACTCAGAAAAGGACTATTACGAGTGCGGAGCGATCTCGCTCCAGATCTCGCGGATCCACCTGGCGCAGGCAACCGAGTGCTCAAAGATCGAGTACTTTGCCCCACCTCCGTAATCAGGATTGGGAATAAACTCAGTACTGATCGATTGCAGCGGGCTCTCACCTTGACTTGCATGGTATTTAAGCAAAAGACGAATAACCTCTTTCCATGGCTCCAGCTTCTCTTCGTTCCATTCACTGTGCCATTCCCCGGGCTTTGGTTGAATAAAGGGATATTGAATCCCGCGACCCACAGTATCCTTCGGGTGGAGCGAAGAAGAAAAGGAATCAAGGCTAGGATGATGCGCCCATTTGTTGCGCGGGTTATTTGGAACGGAAGCTCGGGCATGGCAATGGGCGACAAAGCCACGTTCAATCCATTCGTTACAGATGTGACCATCGACAAAGGGATCGAGGATCAGATCTCCCGACTCAATCGATTCCTGAATAGTAAAAACTTCCTGCTCCCTTGGATTGTCGATCTTGAAGATGACGTGGGAGTGATCCAACGTCATATGGTAGGGAACCCCCTTTGATTCGACCTGATCGGCCACTTCTGTAATGCGCCGAAAATCTTCCGACCACATGTTGACATGAACTTCGAAGGTAGGGATACAGCCAACCTTTTCGCCCACCTCATACGCACGAAGGTACGTCTCCGCCACTTCGTCATTCGTTACCAACCGGCCATCGGCATGATCCATCATGATCTGGGTGTTGTGTACATGACTGCCGAGGGAGGCGCCTAAACGTAGATTGTCTTCAAGCAGTGTTTCATCCCGCCCCACCGTATAAAACCAACCTCCAGCGAAAATCGGCAATTCGTACTTTTCGCTGCAACGGCGATATTCATCAGCCTCACCCACGGGCGGCGTTTTGTCGAAATAGTCATAGACGCCCGCTTCCTTGACCATGCGGAACTTGGTGTCTAGATCGTATGGCGGTTCCGCGTCCGTGTGTAAAACGCCCCCTTCGGTAATTCCGACTTTCAGCTCCCTATTCATGTCGCAAGGCGGTGATAGGGTCGAGCCGCGATGCTTTGTAGGCCGGATAATAACCAAAAAAGATTCCAATCAGGGCTGCGAACCCAATCGCAAGTAACGCTGCAATTGGAGACGTGATGATCGGCCAATCGCCAATCCTGGCTGCGGTCATCGAACCGGCCAGGCCGATCACGACACCGATGGCACCACCGATCAAAGAAACCGCCATCGCCTCGGTAACGAATTGTAAAAGAATGTCACGGCGGCGGGCGCCGACTGCCATCCGCAGGCCAATCTCGCGGGTTCTCTCGGTAACGGACACCAACATAATGTTCATGATTCCGATCCCACCGACGAGCAGAGAGATTCCCGCCACAGAAGCCAGCAGGATCGACATGATGCGCTCAGATTGGGCCCTCGCGTCCAACATCTGGGCCACGTTCCGAACCCTAAAATCATCCGCTTGGCCCGGCTGGATCCGATGTCGGCGCTGCAAAATTTCAGTGACTTCCCGCTCCGCTTCCATGATGAGACTGGCCGAAGCCGCCTTGACAGTGATATTCGCGACATTCGGTCCCCGAAATCGATCGCCGCCGACGATTCGAGTCTTGGCCGTGGTAATCGGAATGAAAACCACATCATCCTGGTCACCGCCCCATGGGGTTTCTCCCTTGGCAGCCACCGTGCCGATAATCATGAATGGTACCCGCTTGATTCGCATCATCTGCCCAACGGGATCTTCCTCTGGAAACAACTGCGCAACAACCGTTTGGCCGATGATCGCCAACTTGGTGGGGGAACGCTCTTCCTGCGGGCTAAACGTGCGCCCACTCGAGACTTGCCATTCGTGGGCTTTCAGGTAACCATCGCCCGCCCCGTAGATCGTGGCAAACCAGTTGCTGTTTCCACGAATGAGCTGGGCCGATGCCCGCACCGAGGGCGCTGCGATCAGTACCGAGGACGCCTCTTCCTCGATGGCCCGCGCATCCGCTTCGGTGAGTGACACGTTGGAACCTGAGCCACCTCGCGCACCCCCCGACATGCTGCTGCCGTTGCTGACGAACAACACGTTCGCACCCAAGTTGTCGATGACACCCTGAATCCTCTGTTCGGCACCCGCGCCAACACCCACCATGGCAATGACCGCTGCGACCCCAATGATGATGCCGAGTGTCGTCAGCACGGTACGCAGAATGTTTGCCCGCAGCGAGACAAATGCGCTCAACAGTGTGTCAACCAAACTCATACCGAGCTGATCCTCTCGTCAGATGAGGCCTCCACGGGGCCAGGTCGCATCGGCTGGGGAGAAAAATCATCAAACACCGGTTCATCGCTCATCAGGCGACCATCTCGGAACTCCAGAATTCGCCGGGCAAAACTCGCCACCTCTCTTTCATGCGTCACCACGATGATCGTGATCCCGCGATCGTTCAGCCCTTGAAACAAATTCATGATCTCCTGGCCGGTCGCGGTATCAAGCGCGCCGGTCGGCTCGTCCGCAAGCAAGAGAGCAGGTCGATTAACGATGGCCCTGGCAATCGCAACCCGCTGCATCTGCCCACCCGAAAGTTGTGCCGATAAATGATGGGCCCGATCCGCAAGACCCACCGCTTCCAGCGCTTCAGCCGCTCGCTCCTTGCGACTGCCCCGATCGGTAGCCCCATACAGCAACGGCATCTCCACATTACGCTGGGCACTCGCCCCGGCAAGCAAATTGAACGATTGAAATACGAATCCCACTTTGTGCTGCCGAACCTCCGCCAGTCCATCTGCACTGAGTCCGCCAATGTCATCACCATCGAGTTCGTAAAGCCCTGCACTTGGTGTCTCCAGGCAACCCAGAAGGTGCATGCAAGTGGACTTACCCGAACCGGATGGGCCCATGATGGCGACAAACTCGCCTTCGGTAATCGTCAAATCAAGATCCCGCAGCGCGTGTACCGTTTGTGACCCAACCGTGTAATCACGCGCCAATCCGCGCGTACGGATGATCGTGTTGTCTCCCATCATGCCTTGCCGTCAGACCATCTCACCTGGTCACAGCGCTTTCACCGACGATCACCTGGTTCCCTGGCTCGATCTCACCGCGAAGTATTTCCGTCCTGCTGCCATCCGAGATGCCAATCATGACATTGGCGGGCACCGGACTGCCCTCCGGGCCGACCGTCCAAACCCGCCCCCGCACACCCTGAGACGCTGCAGCTTCGGCCGTCAATTCATGATAGAGGCGTTTTTGTTCCGGATCGAATAGCGCTTCGAGTTTTTGCGTCATCTGGCGGCGGAGCTGCGCGATGGCGGGCCCCATCTGATCTGCCTCCATCCCTCCTGCGCGCAACCCTCCAATCGACTGTCCCATCTCCATGAAGATCGCACGGGCCGCTTCCTGCTGTTCCGCGTTCAGGTTCAAATTTTCGTTAAGTTGCTGCATCATGCCGCGCATACCGCCACCCCCCGAACCACCCTGACCCTGCCCGCCTTGACCGCCTCCCCACGAACCGCCCTGGCCCTGCCCTCCTTGGCCGCCACCACCGCCGGAGCCTCTCCCGCCACCGGCACTCGGCACTTCAATGCCGCGCGGGGTAAAACGAAGCGCGCTGCTCGGTACCTGAATCGCATCGGCTCGCTCCCCGATCACCAACTCCACATTGGCCGTCATGCCGGGTAGCAGCGTATCGTCGTCGTTTCGCGTACTGACGATAATCACGTAGGTCACGACGTTTGACACCTCGACGGGTTGCTTACGGATTTGTATCACTTGCCCGGTATAGGTTCGTTCAGGATATGCATCGACTGTGAAACGCACTTTCTGGCCTTCCCGAACGCGCCCAATATCGGCCTCGTCCACACTGACCTCCAAGTGAATTTCACGAAGATCCTGCGCAATGGTGAAAAGTACCGGAGCCTGCAAACTGGCCGCTACCGTCTGTCCAGGATCAGCAGCTCGATTAATGACAACTCCGTTGACTGGAGAGCGGATAACTGTGTTATCAAGTTCGGTCTTTCTCTCTCTTAGTCCGGCCGCGCGAGACAAAACTTGGGCCTCGGTTGTGCGAATCTGCGCACGCTGCCGCTTCTGTTGCGCCAAAAGGCTGTCGATACGAGCGCCGGATTGATCGCGACTGGCGACAGCCCGATCAACAATGCTTTGTGACACGACCTTTCGCTTGAGTAGTGAGCTCTGGCGTTCAAGATCTTGCTCGAGTTCCTTGAAAGCTGCTCTCGCACCAACCAAATCCGCTTTCAATTGCTCCAGAGATGCGTTTTGCATAGTGACACTGGCTTTGGCCTGAGCCAAATCAGCCTCGGCAACTTCCAGACGGGCCTCAAAGGGCGCTGGATCGAGGCGCGCAATCACTTCGTCCTTTGATACCAGAGAGTTGTAATCGACGAGCACTTCTGACACCTGGCCAGAAACTTGTGACCCAACGTCTACAATCATAACTGGATGCACCTTCCCAGTGGAGGAAACGAGAACCTCCATGGGACCCTTGGTGACCTCACCCAATCGGTAAGCAGCCTCGATATCACCACCCTTGCCCCGAAAATAATAGAAGGCCCCAGCCCCAAGCAAGGCCAAGATCACCACGACTATGATTATCCGCCGCACAGCCACCTCCTCAAATTTGCCTGCCAACTGGAAACCCGGAAACGTAACTATAGCGCGCCGGTGATTACAATCGAGATTACAATTTCTTCAGTCCAATTTAATGGATGAAATCACTCACCTTCTAAGATTCACCAATCAACCCAGTATAAATGCGGGGGACAGTAAACCACACACAGATGTTTGGGCACAGAACAACCCGCCGGCTTTGGGGTACTTTTCGAGATCAATATTGCGGGCTGCAGTGGTAATGAAAAGAAGATCCATATCGGGTCCACCAAAAGCACAGTTTGTCACTTGCGGTGCAGGAATTTCAAGTACACCATCGACCGTACCGTCCGGTGCAAACCGCGTGATCCGACTGCCGCCCCAATGTGCCAACCAAACAAATCCGTTGGCATCGACCGTGAGTCCATCAGGTTTGCCCTCACCGTCATCGACCCTAGCAAATATCCTGCGACCATCAATAGTTCCATCCCGATGCTTGTCGAACGCATACACAATCCCTCCATACGTATCGACGTGATACAAAACTCTATCATCGGGCGACATTGCCGGACCATTTGTCGTGATGTACGGACCGTCCCACCGAGTACAGGTCAAATCGCAATCGATCCGATACAACCAGCCCGTCGCGATTTTCTCCTCATCGCTCATAGTTCCGGCCCACAAACGACCATCTATATCAATCTTGGCATCATTCAAACGATTGCCGGGAAGATCTGGCTCCGGATCGACAAGAAGTTCGCGAGACCCCGAGTCGAGATTGATCAAATAGACGCCGGACTTACAGCCCGCAAGCCATTCGCTGTGCGCCGCGCACGGCAATAACCAGCCGGTCTTTTCAGGGAGGTCCCAACTGTCAATCGCTCCGCCGTTCAGGCGGTAGCGATGCGCCCTGCAACCATCGATGTCTACCCAATAAAGCGCCTGTTCTGCTTCCTCCCAGCAAAGACCCTCGCCGCAAACTGCACCGCCGGCCCAGAGGCACTCCAAGTCCTTAACAATTTCAAGCGGCTTTACCATTCATTCCCTTTGCTTGTTGATAGGCTAAAACACTCACATCAGGCACCAATTCCTGCGTCAATGAAAAAATTTCGCCGGGTACACATGCGGCTGACATCCGACCCGAGAAAAAGTGCCAACTGGGCAACGTCCATTGGCTGAATCACGTCCGGCAAACATTGCCGCTCCATCAAATAACGTTTGTACTCTGGGGTCAAAACATCTTTCACCTGGCGGGGCGTAGCAACTTGCCCAGGGACAATGCAGTTGACACGAATGTGATCCTTACCGTACGTGCGAGCGAGGCTTTGTGTAAGGCCCTCGATAGCCGCCTTGGCGGTGGTGTATCCTGGCATAAATTCCATCCCCATGTGCCAACTAATCGAACCCATGTTGATGATCGATCCACCGCCGGCCTTGGCCATCCCTGGCGTGACTGCCTGGGCGGCGAAGAATTGATGAGAAAGATTGACCCGTAATCTGTCCTCCCAATAATCAGAAGTTACATCCTTTGCTTCATGACGTTCGTCGCTGGCCGCATTGTTGATCAGTACTTGGACCGGGCCGAGCGCCTGCTCGACACCAGTAATGGCGCTCTTTAACAATTGGATATCGGTCACATCACACAGAATAAACATTGGTGAAAAATCACGCGCCTTCAATCGGTCCACTAGTCCCTGGGAGGTGTCTTGGTCAATATCAAGAAAGACAACCCGACTCGCTTGCTCCGAAAATGCGGTAACGAGCGCCTCGCCAATGCCACTGCCACCGCCAGTAATCAGCACAACTTTGTCCCGCAAGTCCGGATAGATAGATTGTGTGATCTCAGTCAATAGTTGCGCCTCAATAATCGATTGTATCGCCTATCTAGCGGATTCCCTCCCAGACTCTGACAATAATGGATCACCGGAAATACAGAAAGGCTTAACAGACACAAAATTCTCAGTTACGACGTGTATGTCCCGATTGGGTATCGAAAAACCTGTTGGCTATTGCTTTAAGCCGTTAGAGTAGCGCTCCCTGAATTTACGTTGTAACGATCTGCAAAATGCCTTTCGGTTCTTACATCAGACTTTTTGCTAACCAAGGAAGACTGCTCAGTTTTGGCTTCGTAATGGCATTCTCGTCTAGCTTTGGGCAGACCTATTTTATTGGTATTTTTGGCCCAGCCATCCAGACCGAATTTGGATTGAGCCATACACTCTGGGGCACAATTTACCTGATCGGCACCCTGGCGAGCGCAATTGTTTTACCGTGGACCGGCGCTCTAATCGATCGCTTCAGCCTCCCTCGCTACACACTGTTTGTAGGCCTACTGCTCATCGTTGCGTGCGTGTTCACTTCGCTCACAGCAGGTGTGACATCACTAATCATTGCAATCTTCCTACTGAGGCAGTCCGGCCAAGGGCTCGCCTCGCATATTTCGGTGACCACGATGGCACGGTACTTTGACACTCAACGGGGTCGGGCCATTGCGATAGCAACCATGGGTTTTGCAGCAGGCGAAGCCGTGCTGCCTTTTCTTGCCGTTGCCAGCATTTCGGTGATCGGCTGGCGTTGGACATACGGTGCTACATCTGCTGTCTTGGGAATGGCTCTATTGCCTCTGGCCCTCTGGCTGTTGCGGGGCCATCACCATCGCCATCATCAACACATCCATAGAACAAAGAATGAAAGAAAAAATGTCGAAACTCCTGGAGCTGGAAATTCCTGGACTCGGCCCGAGGTGTTACGTGACCGGCGCTTTTATCTTCTCCTTCCAGGCCTTCTTGCTCCGTCTGTAATATCAACAGCCCTGTTCTTCCATCATCTCAATCTAGCGGATGCCAAGGGTTGGTCCCATGCCTGGGTAACAGGCAATTATGTTATCTACGCAACCTGTGCCGTATTGACGGCATTGGCTGCGGGACCGCTCATTGATCGTTTTCGGGCCACACGCCTTGTCCCCTTCGCTTTCCTACCACTGGTACTGGGTCTCGCGTTGGTGTCTATCTTCCACTCGCCCGGAACCGTCTTGCCCTATATGTTACTGATCGGGGTCAATTCTGGTCTGGTCCACACAACTACATCTGCCATGTGGCCTGAGCTGTACGGCGTGAAACACCTGGGAGCAATCAAAAGCCTCGGCACTTCTATTACCGTTTTTGGATCGGCACTTGGTCCAGTTACCCTAGGCGGATTGATGGATCTAGGGGTTTCGATTGAATCAGTCTGCTTGTTGTTTGCCGGCTATTCCATCGTTGGCGGCGCATTGATGTTTGTCGCTCTTCGCGGGTCTTCGGAAAAATTCATTCGCCCGGTTAGACCCGTCTGACATAGACGAACTTAGCATGACCTCAGAGCTGACTCTTGATTACCAGAATCTTGGCCCGGACGAGATTCTGGATGCGGTAGAAAGCCAAGGGTTTCACTGCGACGGCCGTTTACTCGCATTAAATAGTTACGAAAACCGGGTGTATCAGGTGGGCTTGGAGGAAAAGGCTCCGATTATCGCAAAGTTCTATCGCCCCGAACGCTGGAAGGATCAAGAGATTCAGGAGGAGCATGATTTCGCTTGGGAACTCTCCGAAAATGAAATCCCGGTCGTTCCACCGCTTCGAAACAACGGGGGAGATACGTTACAGCGACATCAGTCTTATCGATTTGCACTGTTCCCAAATCGCGGGGGCCGTGCACCCAATCTGGAAAATACAGAACACTTAGAACAACTTGGTCGATGTCTCGGTCGTATTCACGCAGTGGGTAAATCAAAACCGTTTCTTTTCCGTCCAAAACTGACGGCGGACTCGTTTGGGTGGATCCCATGCCGGTTCGTTCTTGACAACCAGTTCATTCCAGAAGATCTCGAGCCGGCATACCGATCTCTTACAGAAGACCTGATGCAACGGGTGGGATGGTGTTTTGAGCGAGCTGGGACTATTCCGAGCATTCGCCTCCATGGTGATTGCCACGTGGGAAATATTCTATGGACGGATGATGGTCCTCATTTTGTCGACCTGGACGATTCCCGCACAGGCCCCGCTATACAGGACCTATGGATGTTCTTGTCGGGTGACAAAGAGGATCGAAATCAAACCTTAGAGAAGTTACTCAGTGGCTACCTACAATTCTGCGACCTTGATCCACGCCAACTACACCTGATCGAAGCGCTTCGGACCCTTAGAATGATTCACCATTACGCTTGGATTGCCAAACGCTGGACAGACCCAGCCTTCCCCCATGCTTATCCTTGGTTCAACACTCAACGCTGTTGGGAAGAACACATTTTAAACTTGCGAGAGCAGGCCGCGCTGATGGAAGAAGAGCCTCTTACATGGCCTTAACATGAACAGCAGAAGACACGCGACAACGTGCCGAAGTCAACTTCGGACTGCGGCTGGTCAACTCCAAGCTTCTTGAATTTCTTCGAGGGCCTTTGAGCCTGGGTTCAACGTTTCAAAGTCGAGATCTGACAGCGGCATATCAACGGTATCGCTGGCCCCGTGAAGATCGGGAATCTCATCATCGATATACAAAAGCCCGGTCACGATTTCGCCCTTGGCCTGGTGTTTTCGAATATAAGCGGTCGTTCTACCTCGATCGGTCGGATCGTAGTCTTCATCCACCTTTCGAAGATGAACCCGGCCACCATCGTGCAGCCTGACAGACGTGACCCCTTTCTCTAACGTCGCCGTGATTTCTTCTTTTTCGGGAACGAAGTCCGCGTACACCGCCGTATGAGACGCTTCCCGAGTATGCAGGTAGCTCTTAGTCGAACCTTCGTGGTCGTTAAAAGTCACACATGGCGAGATCACGTCCAGCAAAGCAAATCCCCGGTGCATGATGCCCGCCTTGATAAGCGGAACGAGATTTTGTTTATCGCCTGAAAACCCCCGAGCGACGAAAGAGCCACCGATATCGATAGCAGTCAGTACTGGATCAATAGGCTGCAACTGGTTGGCCTCGCCCTTCTTGGCTGTACTGCCCATGTCAGCTGAAGCTGAAAACTGGCCTTTGGTTAAACCGTACACACCGTTGTTTTCGATCACATACAACATATTGACGTTCCGGCGAATCGCGTGACATAACTGACCCAGTCCAATGGACAGGGAATCTCCATCACCAGAGATGCCGACGTAATGCAATTCCCGGTTGGCAGCATTGGCGCCAGTGGCAATTGACGGCATCCGTCCATGGACGGAATTAAATCCGTGGGCAGCGCGCAGAAAATACGTCGGTGTCTTGCTCGAACAACCGATTCCTGACAGCTTAGCAACCCGATGCGGCGGAACATCCAGCTCAAAGAAAGATTGGATGATGGCGGCTGAAACAGAATCATGCCCACAACCCGCGCACAGCGTTGACATCGCTCCTTCATAGTCATGAATCGTAAGTCCAATACCGTTGGGAACTGTACGGGGATGCAAAATTCGAGGTTTCTTTATAAAGCTCATGCTGCCTTTTCCTTGCGAATACGTTCCGCTATGGGGCCGACAATGTCCTCACAAGATATCGGCTGTCCCCCGTAATACAAAACCGGTATCAATTTCTCACTTGAAGTGTTTGTCTCGGTAATCAACAAGCTGCGTAACTGGGCATCACGATTTTGTTCGACAACAAAAATCCGGTCGTGAGTGTCGAGAAATTTCCTAACAGTCTCCCCAAATGGGAAGGCGCGCAAACGCATGTAGTCCAACCTGATACCTTCGGACTTGAGTTGATCTCTAGTTTCTCGAACCGCACCATCGCAGCTGCCAATCGAAATGATCGCGCCATCTGGCTGATCACAGACTTCAACGACCGGTTCCGGCACTAGGTTGGCTGCAGTGTCGAACTTTCGGCGTAAACGATCTACTACCTCCAGGTATTCGTCTTCTTTTTCTGTATAACCACCATATTGATTGTGCCCTGATCCACGAATCAGGTACGCCCCTTTTGGATGGACACCGGGTAGAGTCCGATAACAAATCCCGTCGCCATCGGTGTCCACATAGCGGTAAAACACCTCCATGTTCTCAAGCGCTTGCAGGTCATATACCTTGCCGTAGTCCGGCTCATAACTGTCGTTCCAAGTCAGCTTTGGGCACGGCCAGTCATTCATTCCAATGTCAAGGTCAGACAATACAATTACTGGCGTTTGAAGTCGGTCGGCAAGATCAAAAGCCTCCACCGTCAAATAAAAGCATTCCGCTGGATCGGCCGGAAACAACAGCACATGGCGGGTGTCACCGTGCGACGCATATGCCGCAGACAGAATATCACCCTGTTGGGTCCGGGTCGGCATGCCGGTTGACGGTCCGGCACGCTGGATATCAAACAGCACCAGTGGGATCTCCGTGAAATACGCCAATCCCAGGAACTCCGACATCAAGGAGAGTCCGGGGCCACTTGTCGAAGTAAAGGCGCGAGCACCATTCCAGGCGGCGCCCAGCGCCGCACCGATTGCTGCGAGTTCATCTTCTGCCTGAATGATGCAGTAGTTTTTCTTGCCCGTCTTCGGATCCTGGCGAAAGCTTTTACAAAACCCACTGAACGCATCGAATAGTGAAGTTGAAGGCGTGATGGGGTACCAACTGCCCACTGTTGCACCCGAGTAAACACAACCAAGCGCCGCAGCCGTATTACCATCAATCATGATTCGCTCGCTCGTCTGTTCTATGGCCTCGAGCCGAGTCTCTAGAGGGCAATCAAAATTTTCGCGAACATAGGAATGCCCAAGTTCAATCGCTTTGGTATTTGAATCAATCAAATCGGTCTTATCGCCAAACGTGTCCCCTACCAACTGATGCACGACTGTCATATCGAGATCAAGCAAAGCCCCCAGTGCGCCAACGTAGGCGATGTTTTTCATGAGAATGCGAGCACGAGCGCCCGTGAATGCCTCGTTACACATCTTTGATAGAGGAATCGGCAGTACTTGCACATCCGGTCTCTGATGAAGTTCCTTTCTTGGCCAAGTGGAGTCATACAGCAGTACCCCGCCCGTAGTCACACCAGAGAGATCTTCACCGTAGGTCTGGGCATTCATCGCCACCATGATGTTCGTTTGCCCGGACCGTGCCAGATACCCGGCCGCTGTTACGCGTATCTCGTACCAGGTGGGCAGACCCTGAATATTGGATGGAAAATAATTCTTTCCAACCACCGGAATCCCCATGCGAAAGATTGCCTTCATCAAAAGCGAATTCGCGCTTGCCGAGCCGGTACCATTGACCGTGGCAATTCGAATAACGAAGTCGTTTATCCGGCTTTTCTGGCCCATGCAGCTTCCTCGTCTATTGCATAAGGGATCAAAAGGGTGGACTTGCGCATATCCCATGCTCCGGTAGGACAGCGCTCGGCACAAAGAGAGCAGTGCACACAAAGATCTTCGTCTTTAACCATTACGCGGCCAGTTTGTGGCAACCCCTTGGAGACAAAAATTGCCTGATCCTTATTCTCGGCAGGAGCGGTGAGCCGCTGACGCAGTTCCGCCTCCTCTCCATTTTCAGTAATCGTAAGGCAAAGAACCGGGCAAATATCAATGCAGGCATCGCATTCGATACAAAGTTTCTCATTGAAGACGGTCTGTACGTCGCAGTTGAGACAGCGTTGAATTTCGATTACCGCCTGCTCGCTGGAAAATCCAAGCTCGACTTCGATATTGAGTTCGTCGAACCGTTTCTGCAAGTCAACATGCTTCATCTGACGCCGCGCTGAAGGATCGAAGTCATTACTAAAACTCCATTCATGAATACTCATCTTGGTGCTGGCTAAATTCATACCAACTGGCAACCGGTCGTTGAGACTTTGACTGGCGCAATAGCGATGAATCGAAATCGCAGCCTGGTGACCATGCTCCACAGCCCAAATGATGTTTTCCGGTCCGAAGGCAGCGTCACCACCGAAAAACACACCGTCCCGTGTCGACTGATGGGTTGTTTTATCAACGATTGGTACATCCCACTCGTCAAAAGTAATTCCAATATCTCGCTCTACCCACTCAAAAGCATTTTCCTGGCCAATCGCGAGTATCACGTCGTCACAGGGGAGAAATTCTTCTCCAATTACTTTCGATCCAAGGTTGCCAGCAGAATCTTCGCTGTACTCTAGATGATCAAATCGCATACCAACGAGCTTGCCGTCTTTGATTACGAACTCGCGCGGTGAGTGATTAACAACAATTTCCACCTGCTCTTCTTCGGCGTCCTCTAGCTCCCAGGTGGATGCCTTGAAGTGCCCGCGCGGCTTACGGGCCATCACTTTGACATCCTGGCCACCCAATCGTAGAGAAGTACGACAGCAATCCATCGCGGTATTACCAACACCAATTATCAGTACTTTTTCACCAATACTGTCGGTGTGTTCAAATGCTACAGATTCGAGCCAGTCAATACCTATATGGATTCGGTCGCTATCGTGACGACCCGGCAGTTCTAATTCCTTGCCTCGTGGCGCGCCCGTGCCAACAAAAACGGCGTCAAAATCTTCTTTAAGCAATGCCTGCATGCTGTCTACTCGATGATCTAATCTCAGGTCAACTCCCATTTCGAGAATCATATTGATCTCGTCGTCCAAAACCGGCGAAGGCAAACGGAATGCAGGGATATTGGTTCGCATCAAGCCACCAGTGGTATTGAACTGTTCGAATATGACAACGTCGTAGCCAAGCGGCAGCAAATCGTTGGCAACCGTCAACGAAGCGCACCCCGCCCCGACACAAGCGACGCGTTTCCCGTTCTTTTGCTCTGGTATCTGTGGCAACCAGGGCCGAACATCCCCCGCCAGGTCTGCAGCCACACGCTTCAGCCGACAGATCGCAACCGGCTTCTCCTCGACTCGCCCACGTCGGCACGCGGGCTCGCAGGGTCGATCACAAACGCGCCCCAGGATTGCCGGAAAGACATTCGACTGCCGATTTAAAAGATAGGAGTCTCGGTAGCGACCCTGTGCAATAAGACGGATATATTCCGGCACATCCGTATGCGCGGGACAAGCCCACTGACAGTCAACTACCCGGTGATAATAATCCGGCGTCGTGGTATCAGTCGGTTTCATCGGCACACGCTTTAATAACAGAACATAAACAAGATTGGCTTCCGCAATTTGAACACACTTGATTGGGAGTCAAGATGATTCAATTTTTCAACCCTTAAATCTTCTACTACTGACTGATGCATCTAGTGAGCGACGCATCGGCGCGTAAAGCAGTAACCTCATTGGGGAAAACGTTCGATGGTCATTCAAAACAAAGTCGAGCGGGTGAACCACTAGAAATGTGAACGCTCTATCACCGAAACACCTGTGGTGGGTGTCGATGCAATGAATTGCACCACCCCGACGGGACGCCGGGTTTATTTCAGTATTTGATAGCATCAGGCTGTTCGTTTCAGGATCTGAAATGCTATCAGGCCTCTTGTGAAAAACTAGTCAAAATCCCGCAAATTAGCCGAATTTCGGTTCTCGCTGTCGAATCACCATCAGGGAAACTTATTGTAACCATAATCAACGCCATTATGTAACATCGTGGAGAAAAACCGACCCACACGCGGTATGAGACACCTCGAATATCTGTCAGGATGAGCGAACTCCCAGCCACCTTGCACCAAAAAAATAGGTGGTGATCAGCGCGACCGAAAGCAACGCCAGCAAAGGCAAGAAGATCGCTGGTAGCCCGAACCTATCGGCTATCATGCCTTCGAGTCCCGGCGCTACCATAAATGCCCCGTAGGAAAATATAGAAATAATAGCAACCGCAACCGGTGTCTCAATCTCGGTGCTCTTTCCCGCCTGACTGTAAGCAACTGGCACCAAATTCGACACGCCTAGGCCGGCCAACGCAAAACCTACAATCGAAGACCAAAGCTCTGCATATCCAAAAAGGATATAGCAAGCAACGAGGGTCAAGAGAATTTGTGCCAGCAAGAATCTCTGAACGCCTAGGACATCTCGAATTCGATCACCGAGCAGTCGCCCCGCCACCATGAATACATTAAATACAATCGCACCAAGTCCTACTTTAAATCCGGAAACTGCCACGATGTCCTGCATATATAGGGCTGCCCACGAATCCACTGCCCCCTCTAAAAGAGATGATGTCATAGCAATAAACACGAGAAGGAAGATCACAGCCGGCCAACGAAAAAAGATCGATCGTTGGATTGCAGATTGTGCATCTGTGGGATCATCGATCAAATAGTGTGAGAAAAACCAGGTCAACGGCCACAATACGAGAGGAACGCCAATAAAATTCACAGTCAAGCTGATGCCTAGCTCCACCGCGGCGCTGGTACATAATGCACCCAACAATATGCCGAGACTGAAAAAGGCATGGAACCCAGACATCATGGATCGGCCGTGACTCAACTCGAGATTAGATGCCTGCGCATTCATCGCAACCTCCGTGAGTCCGATGGCGAGACCAGTGCCAAAACTAAGCAGGACCAAGACGGTCAGATTGCCTGCAAAGGGAATGCCGATAAATCCAGCGGCGATAAACCAAGCCGAATAAAAAATTGCCCCCCGGGTCGTCAAACGGCGAATTACCCAGCTCGAGATGACCATCATGATCACAGCTCCCGCTGCAAACGCCATGAAGTTCAGACCCATACCGGTATAACTGGTATTCACCTGAGCTTTGATGTCGGGTATTCGAATCGTCCAGTTGCCCACATAAAACCCAAGCAGGAAAAAAACCATTCGACAAGAAAACACATTCCGGGTCATTTAGATCCTCACCACGAGTGGGCACACCGCTGCTTCGGCAAAGTGCCGCATCATACCCGCTGTGACGCCAATTTAAAGAGCCGGTCTCCAGCCAACTCCCGGAACCACCCGACTTGCCACCCCTGGATTGACATGCGCAATTTCGTTAACTGAGAGAACCGATGGACACCCAAATCGTACTGTTAGTACTGCTTGCTGCCCTGCTGCACGCGTCTTGGAATGCGCTCGTCAAAACCGGACCTGACCCCCTCCTCTCACTGGCTTCGCTCCATGTAACTGCAGCGCTCGTTGTGATACCCATTATTTTTTTTGTGCCGCTGCCGAATGCCGAATGTATTCCCTACCTCGCAGCATCGGTAGCAATTCACTGGCTGTATTACGGACTGCTCTCGAGCGCATACCGGGTAGGCGATTTAAGTCATGTGTACCCGCTATCCCGGGGCATAGCCCCTCTTTTGGTCGCTGCTGTCAGTGCATTGGTTGCGGGCGAATTCCTGCCAGGTTTAACGATGGCCGGAATCGTTGTCGCAAGTGGTGGCATCATTTTGCTGAGTTTCGCCCACGGACTTCCGTGGCGGCACGACCCCAAGCCGGTGGTGTTTGCCCTTGGCACCGGTGCTTCCATTGCAGCCTATACCGTGATTGATGGACTGGGGGTCCGCCATTCTTTTGATGCGATCTCGTATATAACCTGGCTGTTTTTGCTTGAAGGCGCCACTTTCGGTCCATTTATCTACTTCTTGCGCCGCAAACAAGTGATCGAGCACTGGCGCCAACGTGGGCTGGCACTTGTGGGTGGTGGTCTGGCCTCGGCAGGCGCGTATGGGTTAGTGATTTTCGCGATGAATAGCAATCCCATGGCGATGGTTTCTGCACTGCGCGAGACCAGCGTACTGATGGCGGCATTGATCGGGACTCTGATTCTCAAAGAAGGTTTTGGCAAAACCCGCGTGAGCGCTGCAGTGCTGGTAACAGGAGGCGTATTCATCATGAATTTAGGTGCCTGAATCAACCAAATGTGAAAAACGTTTATGACTGAGAACTGCTATCCTCTCCGATTCCAGAGCGCTGCGAGTTACGCTTCTTAGTCTTAACTATTCGCCGACTAATCCAACGGTAGGATTCCTATGACTCACGATCATTCTGACGACCATACCGAGCCGCCAGCCGACATCGAGCTTCGGGTCAAGGCACTCGAAACTTTGCTGGTAGAAAAGGGATTGATCGACCCGGCGGCGCTCGATGTACTCATCGATACCTATGAAAATAAAGTGGGTCCTAAAAATGGCGCACAAGTGGTTGCCAAAGCTTGGACCGACCCGGCCTACCGGACATGGTTGCTCGAAGATGCCGCCGCTGCAATCAGCTCCCTAGGGTTTGCTGGCCGCCAGGGTGAACATATAACCGTGGTCGAAAACACACCCGGCGTACACAACCTGGTCGTCTGTACGCTGTGTTCATGTTACCCCTGGCCCGTTCTCGGCTTACCGCCCACATGGTACAAGTCCGCACCCTATCGGGCCCGCGCGGTCGCCGACCCTCGCGGGGTTCTCAAAGAATTTGGCACCGAACTGCCAGACGACACGCAGATCAACGTCTGGGATTCCACGGCCGAAATGCGCTACCTGATATTACCTGAAAGGCCCACAGATACCGATGACTGGAGTACCGAGGATCTCGCCCTTCTCGTCAGTCGAAATGCCATGATCGGGACGGAGAAAGCGCGTCTACCGAAGGAAGTAAAGCGACAATGAACGGGCCCCACGATCTCGGCGGTCAAGACGGGCTTGGCCCAATTCGTCCGGAATCGGAACACGACGAACCGGTATTTCATGCGAGTTGGGAACGGCGGGTGTTCGCATTAACACTCGCAGCGGGTGCATCAGGACAATGGAACCTTGACGAATCCCGCCATGCTCGGGAACGCCAACACCCCATCTCGTATCTAAGTCACAGTTATTACGAGAACTGGCTGGCTGGATTAGAAACTCTGTTGCTCGAGAACAATATGGTGACTCCGGATGAGCTGGCGAGCGGAATCACAGGTTCGCTTCCCGACCCGAACCGCAGTCCACCGCTTCAAGCTACAGACGTTGCATCTGCGCTGCACCGCGGGAAATCTGTTCAAATGCCCATCGATCGACCCGCCCGCTTTCACGTTGGCGAAAATGTCCGTGTTATGAATAACCATCCTCGGGGTCACACCCGTGCACCTCGATATACGAGGGGGCGAACAGGGCTGATTAAAACCTACCATGGAGCGCACGTGTTTCCTGATCAACACGCTAAAGGCGAAAGAGTCGGTGAACCACTCTATAGCGTCGAATTTACCAGCCGTGAATTGTGGGGGACGGGCGGCAACCCACTTGATGCAATTTTGGTTGATCTTTTCGAGCCGTACCTCGAGCACGCATGACTCGAACGGATCCTTTGATTCAAATCCTATCTGGCGAAGATGGATCGACGCCGGTCTTTCAAGCACCGTGGGAGGCTTACGCTTTCGCCCTTGCCGTGCAATTATCCGAGCAAGGCATCTTTGACTGGCCCGAATGGAGCGAGGCTCTCACCGCGGAAATCCACGACGCTGGAGAAGACGATCAAGGGAATCAGTACTACCATTACTGGATGGCCGCTCTCGAGAAACTACTGACCCAACACGGCATCATTACTGAAGAGTCTCTGCAGAAACGAAAAATCGCCTGGCAAGAAGCCTATCGACGCACGCCCCACGGGAAGCCAGTCGAACTTTAGGTCGAACGGCCATTGCCTTTGGATGCAAAACGTCGGTAACCGATCATCTGCCTCAGTACCGACACTCAGATTACCCGCGAGCTGAGAGACCACCGTCAACAGTCAGGTCGGCTCCCGTAATCCACGAAGCTTCATCTGACAGCAAAAATAGGCAGGCATTGGCGGGATCCTGCGTCTTGCCCAAACGTCCGAGTGGAATCATTTGGGCAACGTCCTGCTGAATTTTTTCCTTCCCTTCCCAACGGGCCTGCATGGGCGAAAGCACCGGTCCGGGCAGAATCACATTCGAGCGAATACTGCGATCGGCATACTGTACGGCAACAGATTTCGAAAACCGAATCACGGCCGCTTTCGAGATAGCATACGCATCCTGCGGATTCGGATCCCCGCGCAAGGCATCGATAGAGGAAAAATGAACCATCGCACCACCACCTTGCTCGAGCATCAAGGGTATAACATGGCGCGCTGTCAGAACAAACGATTTGAGATTAATTTCAAATACTCGATCCCAGAGGTCGAGATCGATGGTCGCAAATGAGGCGTCTTGATCAAACCAGAGCACACCAGTCGTATTGACCAAGTAATCGAGGCGACCAAAACGTTGCCGTGCAGTTTCGACCAGTTCGATCACGAATTTCTCATCGCTGAGGTCTCCTTGTAGAAAAAAAGCACTGCCAGACTTGCCATCAATGTTGGCAGGCTCGGGCTTTTCATCAGCAAGAACCACGTCTAAGCCCGCCGCCAGCAGGTCGTGGGCAATATTCAACCCGATTCCACCACCGGCGCCAGCAATCAATGCAACGCGACCACTGAAAGTTAATGGAATCGACATCACTTCACCTTCCGTTCAAACTCCCCCGGGATTTCGAGACTGGAACCGATCACCCTCGACCCAGGTTTCTATCACATTGAGCCGTTCATCTAGCAACACCAAGTTTGCATGATTTCCTTTCCGAACATAGCCAAACTCGTCTTGACGTCCTATTGCCTCTGCAGGGTAGGTAGAAGCCATGCGTAATGCCTCCTCGAGACTGAGGTTAAGGTTCTCGATTACGTAGACAATCGCATCTCGCAAAGTCAAAGTGGAGCCTGCAAGCGTTCCATCTATAGTCGTGCAACGCCCGTCGTCAACATGAATTGTTTCCCCGTTCCAATCAAACGTCGACATACTGCATTTCGTTGCAGGCATGGCGTCACTGATCAGTATTGCCTTTCCGGAAGTTTTGGCAGACAGCGCAACTCGTAACGTGGCTGGATGCACGTGATAACCGTCTGCAATGATACCGAACCAAGATGTTTCATCATCAAGCGCGGCGCCCACACATCCCGGTTCACGACTTTTCAACGGCGTCATGGCGTTAAAGAGATGGGTAAACCCTTGGGCGCCTTCGGCGAGGGCTATTGATGCCTCTTCATAGGTAGCATTGGAATGACCGATAGCGATGCACACACCGTGATCCGTTAACTCACGAATCAAACCTTTTGGAACGCATTCGGGAGCCACCGTCACCAGAGTTGTGCCGACTTCGAGCGATGCTAAAAGCTCAGCTATATCGGAATTGATTAACGCGATATGTTCTTTGGCGTGTATCCCTCGACGGTGCGCGTTGATATAAGGGCCTTCCAAGTGCACACCCACAATCCCAGGCATCTTATTACCTATTGCGGTACGAACCGCCGCGATCGCAGCAGTCAAGGTCTCACTCGCTCCGGAAATCAAGGTCGGCAACAGCGCCGTGGTGCCATAGCATCGATGAGTGTTGCTTATAGTTTCAAGGGTGTGTAGATCCGGGGAAACATTAAAGAAGGCACCGCCCCCGCCGTTGACCTGAAGATCGAGAAATCCGGGAGCCAATAGCCCCCCACCAAGATCCACCTTGTCAATACCGGATCCGATTTGGTCGCGCGGCACTACCGCATCGATGATGCCATCCGAGATGACGACAGTATGATCTTCGAGAGTATCGAATCCTGTGAAGATCTTAGGTCCATCTAAGGAAAGAACTCGTTTCGGGGGATATGGCATGTTGAAGCGAGAAAAGAAATTAGCAAAGTCAGAGAAATGATCAGTTGAGAATTGCAGACTGGCACCTATATGATACCTTCGGTCGTCAGGCAGCTGTGACGTGGGCTGTGCTCGCAATAGGTGTAAGCGGCGCGCAGGTTTTCGCGGACGTACTTGAAGTTATTTTCCCTTGACATCGTGATCGAGCAACAGGCAATTGCATCGCCTGCGTTCTCGAATATGAATTCAGCAGGCGGCACTGCCTTGACGCTTACACCAACGGTCTGGAAAATCCGCTGATGGACCGCCCACCTGTCGTGACCTGCAACCAGCTTTGCAAAAACTATGGCAGTACACCGGTGGTCCGGGATCTCGACCTCGCCATCCTGCCAGGAACCTGTTACGGCCTGTTGGGCCCAAATGGAGCCGGAAAAACCACAACCCTTCGAATGCTCCTCGGGCTCTCCCCGCCAACATCCGGCACACTAAAAGTCTTTGACAGGGACATTACTGCCCACCCGCGCGAGATCCGAGCCCGTACGGGTGTCGTGCCGCAGGCCGATAACCTGGATCCCGACTTCACGGTGGCAGAAAACCTGCGTGTCTACGCGCAGTATTTTCGACTCGGTGGGCCCGAGATCGAACAACGGATCGATCGACTCCTGAAAATGGTCGAGCTCGAAAATCAAAGGCACATGCGAATCCCAAAACTGTCCGGCGGCATGAAGCGCCGTCTCACGATCGCCCGGGCGCTTATCAACGAACCCGAGCTGCTGGTCCTCGATGAACCCACAACGGGTCTTGACCCCCAGGCCCGGCACATGATCTGGGCGCTGGTACATCGGCTAAAGCGGTCGGGAAAAACCATCCTCCTGACCACTCACTACATGGAAGAGGCCGAACGTCTTTGCGACAACATCGGAATCATCGACAACGGGCGACTACTGACAGAAGGCGACCCACGCTCCTTGATTCTAGAACACAGCGAAGCACACGTTGTAGAGATCCGGGGGGACCTCGACCCAGGTGTTGTCTCTTCCCTGGATACGACCGACTGCCGAGTGGAGCGAATGGAAGATACGCTTTACATCTATGCCGATGATGCCGACACGCTTTCTAGTGTGGCGGAATCCTTTCACGCGATGGAACCGCTGCGTCGCCCGGCCAACCTGGAGGACGTATTCCTGCGCCTGACGGGCAGGGATCTTCGCTGATGACCGACTGGTCGCTGCCCACACCGCGCCGTGAAGCCTTGGCCGTGTGGTATCGGAACATCCTTGTCTGGAAAAAAATGGCGATAGGAAGCGCACTGACGCAGTTCGGGGAACCCTTCATCTATCTGCTCGGCCTCGGATACGGCCTTGGAATGTTTATTGGCGAGATGGCAGAAATTCCTTACCTAGCATTTCTTGCGTCGGGATTCGTCGCCTTCTCGGCGACCAACACCGCGACGTTCGAAGGCATGTGGTCGGTCTACACCCGAATGGTGCCGCAGCAAACCTATGAAGCCATTCTCGCGACCCCGACTCGGGTCGACGACATTGTCCTAGGTGAATTGCTATGGTGCGCGACCAAAGGCCTTTTTAGCGGAACCGCAATCTTAGTTGTCGCCACCATTCTTGGGGCAGTCGAGAGTTGGACTGCGATTTTTGCGTTACCGATCCTGTTCCTGACCGGCTTTTGTTTTGCGGCACCCGCGTTGATCATGACAGCAGTAGCCCGTGGGTATGAGTTCTTCACCTACTACTACACGCTGGTAATCACACCGATGTTTATTCTCTCCGGTGTGTTCTACCCAACCACAGCACTGCCCGAAGTGATGCAAAGTGTGGTTAGCTTTCTACCGCTTACCCACGCCGTCTCGATCATCCGGCCACTCGTCATTGGCCAACCTATTAGTGATTTCTGGTTTCATTTTTCCTACTTGTGCGTGTTTGGCGCGGTCGGCATGTATATCGCCGTCGCCATGGTGCGCCGACGGTTGATTATCTAGGCGTATCTGAGGATTCCTGCCGGGTTCGGACCCGCTGTCCAACGTACCAAATACCGCCGAGGCCGACCAGTATGATCGACCCTGGACCATATCCTGGGTCCGCTGGGTAAGACACGAGAAAAACTGCGAAAGCCGAACTACCCGCCATTGTGGCAATCAAAAACATGATAATAATCTTGACGTGTCTTGGCAGCGACTTGCCGGTAGCGTAGTACGTGAACAACGGTGCGCCAAAATAACGGTTAGTCAATGTCCAGCGAAACAGCTTCTCAGAAGAAAGTGAAAAGAGAAATGCGGCGGGCACCGCCCACGATATGGTGGGCCATCCAGGAATCCAAACCCCGATAATTGCGAATACGACAAATAGACAGCCCAGAAAAATATAGATGCGCTGCTTCAGCGGATGGGACCGGACCGCATAACGAGACACGATCTCATCGACTGTCTGTAATCTTTCAGTCATCACCAATTAGCGGAATCTGCCTTAATTATTTGAATCAAAGCCGCCACCGTATCGGCAATTGTGTCAAGAGACGATTCGGCACACGAAAAACAGCAAGAGCAAAAGACGCATGACACACTAGTGCAAAAGGTGCTCCATAATACTGGTATCTTAACAACAACAGCTTCCCAGAATATGATTGGGGCGACAGAAATCCATGTTGCCAAGACATAAACGGAGAATCATGACATGGCCAATACGATGAAAGTGGCAATTGTTACAGGCGCTGGCACCGGGGTGGGTCGCGCTGCCGCTCTTGCGCTGTCTCGAAAAAAGTACACAGTAGTGCTTGCCGGGCGCCGCGCCAGCCTTCTAGAAGAGACTGCCAAAGTTGCAGAAGACTGGGGTGGAAACACTCTGGTCGTACCCACCGACGTCGCAAACCCAGAATCCGTAAATGATCTTTTTACCAAAACACGCAGTGCATTTGGGCGGCTTGATCTCTTGTTTAACAATGCGGGACTCGGAGCGCCACCTGTGCCTCTCGAAGACTTGACGGTCGACCAATGGCAGCAGGTTGTCGATGTAAATCTAACAGGCGCGTTTCTCTGCACCCAAGAAGCATTCCGGATTATGAAGAACCAAGACCCAATCGGTGGTCGAATCATCAACAATGGATCTGTTTCTGCACAAGCACCACGCCCACGGTCGATTCCCTACACCGCGACCAAACACGCCATCACCGGATTGACTCGGTCCACTGCCCTCGATGGAAGAGCACATCGAATTGCTTGCGGACAGATCGATATCGGAAATGCGGAAACCGAAATGACAGCAAAAATGAAGGACGGCGTCGCCCAGGCCAACGGTACGATTGCACCAGAACCAACTATGAATGTCGAACATGTAGCCGACGCTGTACTGCACATGGCCGATCTCCCGCTTGATGCCAACATTCTTTTCATGACCGTCATGGCCACGAACATGCCGCTGGTCGGGCGAGGCTAAGTTGTCTAACTCGCTTAGCATTCGATCGGGGTTAGATCAACACACAGCCGCCCAATCACGACGAGCGATTGAATGACGACTGGTTTGGACCGCCTTTGTACTCGACTCGATTCACGCCAACTGATCTCGGCTTTGGGCAGACTGCCTGCAGAGCAATCTCTGGCTGTCCCCTGCCTAGACGAACATGAACGACAAACGCTGGTATCACTTGTCGACTCTCTGACGTACCAATCCGCCAGCCCCGTCATGGGAGGCGCCACTACACCGGTGTACCAAGACTTTGAGCTCTGCTACGACATACCCCCAGATCACCAACTTTGGGAGTTAGCCCGTTACCTAGAGAAACGAATCGCTACAACAATTAAAAAAGCGGGACTCCAAGGCCACGATGCGCTGCAATTTAATGACCTAATTGTGCAGAACTATCCGCCCGGATGCCAGGGAATTACACCCCACCGGGATCATGTGCGATACCGGATAGTTGTTGCCATTTTTCTCCTGACCGGTGATGGAAACTTCTGTACCTGCGATGACCGAAAGGGTGTGGGAGCAAAAACCATTCCAGCGGTACCCGGCGACCTATTGCTGATGACGGCACCCGGACTAGTAGAAGAGAAGTCCGGACCACTGCACTTCGTGAACGGCGTCACCCGAAGGAGGCGTACGATCGGACTTCGTTACGACACGCATGCAATAATCAACAAGGATTTGTAAAAACATAGCTGTTAATTGAGGGACCGACTATACCCACTACTCTGTCTTTCTCTGCAGCCGTGCTGTCGGAAACCTGAAGGGAAAATCTTGCCCGTTACACGGCTTTGGTCTCAGTAGGGTTCACAGACTTGATCGACCGTTCAAGCCCGCCAAAAAGCGCGATCAACGCCGGCAAACAAAATAGGCAAGCGGCCAATGCAAGAAAAACCATGGCAATCATAACTTTACTAAACATCGTGAACATCGGCATGATCGAAAGCATTAGGACACTAAAGCCAAGAATATCAGTAATGCCGCTTGCGAAAAGCGCCATGCCGGTATGACCCATCATCTGGGAGACCCACGCCGCTAAACCTTGTCCAGGATACCGTGCGCGCTGCTCCCGAATGCCCTGCGTAACATGAATCGCAAAATCAAGTCCTAAACCAATTGCAAGTGACGCCACTTGAAGTGTGACCAAATTGAGGCTTGCGCCGAAAAGGTTCATCCCGGCGTTAAGCCAAAGCGATACGGCAACAACCGGAGCGATAGTTAATACTGATAACCGAAAGTTGCGTAACACCAGAAGCAGAACGACGAAGCATGCCGCGATGGCAAGATAAATACTGGACTGGAAGGACTCAGTCATTGCGTTTACATAAACAAAACGACGAAAAGAATTACCGGTCAACGTCGCTTTCAAGCCTTCGTCTAAATTCAGATGCTCGGCAATTTTTTCTTCTACGTCTTCTTGAAATTTGCCCATCCAAACCCAATCTTCTGCTTTCTCTACTTTGATTGGCAGACTCAACATAGTGAGTCTGCCGGTCTCAGAATCAATCCTAGCCATGGACTTAACTGTGCGTGCTGAAGCAAATGCCCGAGGATTGGTAGGATCCATCGTTCCCATGGTCACGATGTCCCGAAGTATCAGACGTAGTTCTCCACTGTCGGTAGGCAACGAAGTCTGCGCATCGATGCGCGTTGGGAGAAAACCAGGCCCTCCGCTTGCTGTCAACCTCATTTGCCAACGAATCAGATCGATGATGGTGGCATCTCCGTAAGTCCAGTCCTTGGCGCGTATATCACTCATTAGGGCATCCAACGCAGATAACGTTTCGAGATTCGCAAGATCCCCATTCTCTTTCGCTTCAACCAAAACGATGCCCGGTTCCCCCTGGTTGGACTGGTCAAACAAAGCATCTGCGATGTCGATCGAGCGAACCATTCGAGAATTGGAGTCGAGATAATCATGAACGTCGAAATCGGTATCGGGCTGGCCAATGACCCAAGCGATCGCGGTGATGATCAATAACACGAAGGTAAAGCCCCATGGATGGCGCACCTGCAGGGCTCCAAATACACGCATCTTTTGAGTCAGTTTGGCATGGAGATCCCATGATTTAACTGACATTCCCGAGCGCAGGACGACGGTGAAAATCCCGAGTAAAAGATATGCCTCGAAGATATATATGACGGCCAACCGTCCCCATTCGGCGAGATCTTGAATTGATGAAAACGCGGCCGTCCCAAACGCGACCATAGTAGTGACGGTAGCCAAGCCCAATGCCGGCCGTAATGCGCGGATGCTGCTCCACCCCGCAGCAAGCCTTGCCGACT
>Ga0209753_1000110_pt1 | contig 29737 bp, 22 predicted proteins | sample METZYME_3_550m_FD_187550 | JGI IMG/M metagenome (GOLD analysis project Ga0209753, IMG submission 187550) | Marine microbial communities from oxygen minimum zone in mesopelagic equatorial Pacific - METZYME_3_550m (SPAdes) (version 2) | ecosystem: Environmental > Aquatic > Marine > Oceanic... | reverse complement strand
CAAAAGCAGCTTTATTTTCGAATTTCTTTATGAGTTTGGTGTATTTATTTTGTTCTATGACCTCAATCATGGCCTCGTCAAACACATGAAACTTTGTGTCTATTCCAGCTCTTTGAACAAGCTTGGCGCCAAGACCAACATCAAGCTGATAGTCAAGGAAACTCCATGCCATTCCACCAGCAAGCCCTGCCTGCACAAATGATCTTGTTTCAAAATATGGAAAAACGGGATTCCTTACCTGAAGATCGATCAATGTATTTTGAAATAATGACCATCCGAACCTTGAATTTACATGACTCAGCAGACCAACATTATTCTCAAAATAAAGTTTTGTTCCCGCGAGTTCTCCTAGCGTAGAGAATTTGCTGCTGGCATTACCCATGCTGAGCGTGTTTTCATTTGTTGTAAAATTAAAGCCGACGATTTCGTAGATGTTATAATTTACTGAACGTAATCCTGCAGGATTATAAAAAAACAGCATTTCATCATTTGCCACTGCAGTAAAAGCATTGCCCATTCCACGGGCACGCAGACTTTCACGCACAAATGCAGGTTCTGATGCATGGACCACCGGCATGAATAAAATCCATAAGCATAGTAAAGCAGATAGGTGTTTTAGCACTTTCAATACAGTTATTCTCATTTAAGAATAAAATGTTCACGGCTCATATGTCTGCTTTTCAGAAGCAATCAAATTTTGAGGAAATCGTTTGAGGCTTTTTGGGCTGCAAAGAGCTCTTATTATGTAGAAATATATCGAGGCATGCCAGATAATTACATACTCATGAAATGATAATCATCCGGTGAAATGATCCCTATAAACCAAATCGTATTAATTTTATGCAGGTATTCTTATAAATATCAGTGTATTTAGTTTTGAATTCACTAAGGGCAGCAGATAAACAGCAGTGCAAATCCAGTCTTTTCAAACAACTATTCAGGCAGCAACCGATGGAAGACCTGCAAGAGCCATAGCAAGTTCCTGCTCATCATAGTTTTGATCTTCAAGGTTACCACTGAAATACTCCGTGTATGCCTGCATATCAAAATGTCCATGACCGCATAGGTTGAAGAGAATAGTTTCAGATTTGCCTTCCCGCTTGCAACGCAGTGCTTCCTCGACTGCACCCTTCACTGCATGGTTTGCCTCCGGAGCCGGAAGAATTCCTTCCTCACGTCCAAATGTCACACCAGCCTCGAAGCATACGTTCTGATGAAATGCATATGCCTCCAGCAAATCAAGCTCCTTGAGGTGGCTTATCAAGGGTGCCATACCATGATATCGAAGACCGCCAGCATGGAACCCCGGCGGCACAAATGTGGAGCCAAGTGTGTGCATTTTAGCCAGGGGAGTCATATTTCCTGTGTCACCGAAATCATACGCATATTTCCCCCTTGTCAGGGATGGACATGCTGCGGGTTCAACTGCAACTACACGTACATTAGGTCCTCCACGCAGCTGTTCGCCAAGGAATGGAAACATCAGTCCGGCAAAGTTTGAACCTCCGCCAGTGCAGCCTACCACAACATCAGGGTAGTCACCTGCCATTTCCATTTGTTTCAACGCTTCAACTCCGACAATTGTCTGATGCATCAGCACATGGTTGAGCACACTTCCCAGTGAATATTTAACATCATCATTAGTTGCTGCAACTTCAACTGCTTCCGAGATGGCAATCCCAAGACTACCATTAGAATCCGGATTCTTGGCCAGGTATGCCTTACCAAACTCGGTCTTGTCAGATGGAGAGGCAATGCATGTAGCGCCAAAGGATTCCATCATTGCCTTGCGATAAGGTTTTTGCTGGAAACTGACTTTGACCATGTAGACCTCAATCTCCAATCCAAAAATAGAACCGGCAAAGGCTAATGAAGAGCCCCACTGGCCTGCCCCAGTTTCAGTTGAAATTTTCTTTACACCAGCTTCTTTGTTATAAAAAGCCTGGGCAACTGCAGTATTTGGCTTATGGCTTCCGGTAGGACTGACGCCTTCATACTTGTAATATATTTTTGCAGGCGTATCTAGTGCCTTCTCTAATCTTCTTGCACGATAAAGAGGGCTTGGACGCCACTGCCGATATATCTCCCGTACAGGTTCCGGAATGTCTACATAACGTTCGGAACTGACTTCCTGCAGAATAAGATCCATTGGAAACAGGGGGGCTAAATCATCCGGTCCCACAGGTTCTCCAGTGCCTGGATGCAAAACAGGAGGAGGAGGTTCAGGAAGATCGGCAGTAATGTTGTACCAGCTTTTTGGAAGTTCTGATTCAGGTAAGAAGTATTTAACGGTATCACTCATGATTTACTCCAGATTAGATTAAAAAAACTGTTTATTACTGCAGATTTACAACTACGCGTCCCCGTTGGCCACCTGCAAGAATCTTGTCAATTTCAGGTCCTAGATCATCCAGGTTACAATCTACTGACAGCTGTTTAAGCTGAGGGAATTTCCAATCAGATGCAAGTTTATTCCAGATCTGGCATCTCAGATTCATGGGGGTTTCGCCAGAATCAATTCCCAACAGACTTACTCCTCGTAAAATAAATGGATAAACTGTTGTAGGTAAATTAGCAGAAGCAACTAATCCTGTGGCTGCAACAGCACCTCTTTGTTTTGTGGTTTTAAGCAAGGTAGCTAAGGTAGTGTCGCCTACTGTGTCAATTCCTCCTGCCCAGCGCTGTTTAAGTAAAGGTTTCTTCGAATCATCATTTACTTCATCCCGATCAATAATTTCTTTGGCACCTAATCCTTTCAGGAAATCTGTTTCCGAGGATTTTCCTGTTGATGCCACCACATCATAGCCTAAATTTGAAAGAAGCACTACAGAAATGCTTCCAACACCTCCTGTTGATCCCGTTACAACGATCTCTCCCTGTTCCGGAGTGATACCATGTTTTTGCAACGCGTGAACTGAAAGTGCCGCGGTATAGCCTGCGGTGCCATATATCATCGCCTCTTTAAGTGAAAGCCCTTCCGGTAAAGGCACTACCCAATCAGCTGGAACGCGTATGTATTGTCCAAACCCTCCGGATGTATTCATGCCTAAATCATAACCCGTTACAACAACTGGGTCTCCGGGCTTAAACCTTGAGTCTGAGCTCTCGGTCACTTCACCTGAGGCATCTATACCGGGAGTGTGAGGATAATTTCGAGTCACTCCACGATTCCCGATGCAGGAAAGTCCATCCTTGTAGTTCAGTGATGAATAACGCACACGAAGCAGAACTTCTCCCTCTGGAAGATCTTCCAGAGAGCGATCAGTAACTTTACGCGTGTAGGTTCCATCACCTGATTCACTGACGACCAAAGCTTTAAAAGAATTTTCACTCATATGTTTAAACTATTCGGTGTTATTGCATTTTTGTTTATTTTTTGCCATACCTGAATCAGGCAGGATCATAAATGTTGCGGGCTTACATTAAACCAGCACTTTATTCATCATGTTCCATTCATAAAATGGATAAGCTCTTGAAAATCAGGCTTGTTTTTGATTACTTTGAAAACAATAGTCAGGGATAATTAAATCAAATATTTACAATAATTGTCAAACCTCGGTTTCAAGTATTATTTCTATTTATATTCATGCTCTTGGCTATTTCATGGCTGTGACAAAGTTGTTTTATTTAACGACCCCAAATCTGATTCAACTTGCAGGAATCCCTGTTATATCAAAACTTTTCAGTAAATCCTGGCAGACCCCAGGATTCTGGATCAAAATCATTTAATGAGGGTATTATTTGAGAGGCATTTTTAAAGTGGTTGCAGTTCATTTCTGGATGAGGCACAACTACAACAGACATTCCCGCTGCTATAGCGGCTTCAGTTCCAGACGGGGCGTCTTCAAAAACCAGACACTCTGAGGGTTCAACACCGAGACGTTTTGCGGCAAGCAGAAAAATGTCCGGAGCCGGCTTCCCCTGTTTCAATTCAGGGTCGTCCCCACGGACAATTTGACTGAATTGTGAAAACCAATTTTTGTGTTTCTTATATTTTGCATCATACATTGGTGAAGACGAACTTGTTGCAAGTGCTTGTGGTATGCCATGCCTGAAAAAATGAGTTGTCATTTCTTTTGCACCGGGCAGCGGCTGGGTATTTTTAAATTTCTCGATTAATACGTCCTTTCTTGAATCCAGGTAGTCTTGCGGAGTAATAGGCAAATCAAGACTTTCTACAATTATTTTTGCTGCCTGAGATGCAGGTCTTCCTATGATTGTCTTCTTGACTGACCAGTCGAAAACCTTTCCATATTCCCCTACAATATCTTGTGTAACCTCAGTATAAATTCCTTCTGTATCCAAAAGCAATCCGTCCATGTCATAGATTAAGCAGGAGATTTTCTGATTCATTTTATTTTCTAAAGATGTCTTTTGCCCAGAAAAGATTCAAATGTTGATTATTAGAAATTGATAAGTAAGATTTTTAAAAAAGGCTGGGGGCATATTTACGTAAATCAATAATATGCTTTTCACCATTACTTAATTTATAACTCACAGAATGCTCGTTTTCCCAAACAAGTTTCAGCAGGTAATTGACGTCCTGAATCGGCAGGTCATATAGACTTACTGCACCCTCCAAATCGCGTTTGATTACATGGAGCCTGAAAGTGTAAACTCTGTTTGTTGTTTCCTGTCCATTCTGATTGATGCTGGTGACAACTTTTGAATTGGAGATGTGATAAAAAACCGCGTGAGTTTGTGATGCAGCGACACCTGTGCCAGTGCGAAGATTTGGCAGTAAGGGGATGATTTTATCCTCAAAAATCCTGAACACTCTTCTTGTCCCTGAAGTCCTGTTTGAATACTGATAAAACTCCGGATCAACCTTCCAGAATCGTACGTCTTCCCCTGTATCATTTTTCACAATATCAAGTCCGAGCACTCCGTTTAAACCACTATAAAGATATACATGGTTGTCAGTATCTTTAATGTTAACAATTTTAAGAATCACCCTCTGCGGATGGGAATCCAAAAGTTTTTTTTCAAGATAGATCCCATTGCCAACCCTGTTTTCAGGGTAAATTTGGTATGAGGCAAATTCTATCACTCCCCGGTGATCAGGGTCTCTTGAGAATATTTCGACTGCTCCGGAAAGATTTGCTGAGGTTAGCAGCGTAACTACTGGGAAAAAAAACAAAAAAATATTTTTAAGCTTATTCATTTGAAAATCTGAACAAATCTGCTAATTCAGTAATATATATTTAGCTAAATAAATCAGTAAAAAATATGCATAGTGATTATAGCAGACTAGTGAACTGAAGTCAGTGAAATATTGCTGGAGCAGCTTGAGTCCTGCGAAGGTTAATTTAGAATATAAATTTGATTTTGATTGTAAACTAATAATTCACTGTTTTTTTGAAAAACTGCCTTCCTTGTCTGTCGATAAAATGTCTGGTGTCAAAGAATTAATTCCATCCTCAAATCCGTTTGTAATAGGTACCAGCGGGCATATAGATCATGGAAAAACGACACTGGTAAAAGCACTTACCGGAGTCGATACTGATCGTTTTGCTGAAGAAAAAATACGCGGGATAACAATTGATCTGGGATTTGCTCATTATGAAGACGAACTTGGTAATCATATGGCTATAGTTGATGTCCCGGGTCACGAAAAATTTGTTCACAATATGCTGGCAGGGGCGGCGGGAATGGATGCGGTTTTACTCGTGGTGGCGGCAGATGAAGGAGTTATGCCTCAAACAAGAGAACATCTGAATATATGCAATCTGTTAAATATTAAATCCGGCATAGTTGCTCTCACGCGTGTAGATCTAGTGGAAGACAGGGAAATGGTAGAATTGTGCAAGGAGGAAGTTTCAACTTTGCTTAAGGGCACTTTTATGGAATATGCCCCGGTAATACCTGTTTCTGCGGTAACAGGTGAGGGCTTGAATCATCTGCGTGATGAATTTGCAAAAATTGCAAAAAAATTTGTACATCCGGAAATAGAAAAGCCATTTAGATTATATGTTGACCGTTCCTTCACATTAAAAGGTTTTGGAACAGTTGTTACCGGTACTGTGCTGACCGGTTCATTAAGCCAGGACCAGGAGGTTGTTCAATATCCGCAATCGCGTGAAATTCGCATTCGAGGAATGCAGTCCCATGGTATTAAGGTAAAAGAGGTTCAGGCCGGGCAAAGGGCAGCACTTAATTTAGCCGGGATTGCCAAGGAAGAAATTCAGCGGGGTAATCAGCTGGCAAAGCCGGAGTCATTGCTGACCGGTTATATGATCAATGCATCATTGTCGTTATTGAAAGATGCTCCAACTCCTTTGAAAAACAGGACACGTGTAAGGCTCCATCTTGGTACTCAGGAGCTTATAGGCAGAATTGTACTTTTGGAAGGAGAATCTTTGTCTCCAGGTGAAACTGCAATGGTTCAGTTTCGTTCTGAAAGCATTTTAAGCGGCAAATACGGTGACCGTTTTATCATCCGGAGTTTTTCGCCAATGTACACCATTGGAGGCGGAACTCTGATTGATCCATCTCCAAGCAAATCCCGTAGACTGCAGCAGGAGCTTCCAGAAAGACTCAGACGCTTGATGGATGGAGATGAATATGTTCGGTCGGAAGAAGTGATATATTTACGGTCAGTCCGGGGGATTGTTTATTCAGAATTTCAGATACACTCAGGGCTTTCCGACAAAGAATGCTCAAAAAATTTACAGCTCCTGCAAAAAAATGGTCAGATACTTTGTTTAGACTCGATCGCCAGCCGATATTTGCACGTGGATCATGTAAAGCGTGTTGGGAAATTTGTCAGTAGAGTTTTAAAAATTCACCATCAAAAATTTCCGGACCGAGAGGGAATGACGCATGCTGAACTGGCAGGTAAACTGTCTTTGATTTTTTCAGAAAAAGAAGTAGAAAATTTGATAAAATATTTATGTGATGCAGACATGATATTACAACAAGATAAGTATTTTTATCTGGAAGATCATCAGGCAAAAATTTCTCAAACCCGTCAGGACGGTTTGACAAACTGTCTTGAACTCATCAGTAAAGGCGGATTTCAGCCTATGCGAAAAACCAGACTGCTCGAAGAAATGGGGTTGAATGAGAAGGATGGAGTAGAACTGCTTAAATTCGCCACTCATTCCAAAAGGCTGGTGCGCATTTCAGAGGATTTGCATTATAATCCTGAGCAAATCGAAAAAATCCTGGAAATTCTACTGGGATTTTTTAAGAAAAATCCGGATATAAATGTAATCCAGTTCAAAGAATTACTGAACGTTTCACGTAAATACGCAATTGATTTGCTGGAGTATTTTGACAGCCAACGTTTCACGATCCGTAAAGATAACTTCCGTGTTCCAGGAAAAATATTTGACTTAGAAAATTAACAATTCAGGTTACAAAATGCTTATTGGCATAGTCAGGGTATTTACCATTTTGCTGAGTTTATTGCTTGGAATTTGGAACTTCTATGCTGCTTCAGGATTAGCTGTTGCCCAAAGCCTTCTCAGTGACCGAGTATGGTTGGAACAGAGGATAAATATATTCAGTGAAAAAGAGCTTACTGAACAAAATAGCTACGGAAGGTTTTCTGGCATTATGCACGCTCCTTTAATTCTCCATCAGGCCGTTGCCAGGCCACACGCACCAGCAAAACCGGAATTATTATATTCAATGGAATTACCGCCAAAACCTTCTCTTGCTCAAATTCAAACGGATGATTTGCCAAACAAATCTTCAATTTCACTCTCAAGTCGGATTTTTCCATGGGTTCCAAGCATGGAACTATCCACTGTTGACACTGACGCTGATTCAAATCACCAAGATCAAAAGTGGGCAAACTCTGAATTTACAGGTTTCAGTATGCCTGTGGCTGAAATTGAGGAAATGATAATTTCTGATCCGGAAGCTGCAAGGGAAAAGTATCTGGAGTTTGAAGACTGGTTAAAAATTGAGGATAGAGTGAGATTGAAAGTTCAGTTGCTTTACCATCTTAATAAATGGGCCTCTGCGGAAAAACTGGCAATTGCGTTTTTGAAAGAACGTCCTCGCAGTCCGATAATTCCCTTAATATATTACTATTTAAACAAATCACTTCATTCTCAGAACAAGCCTTTGGATCAGGATCAGATTTTACGTGATCTTGCACTTAAAGAATTGAGTCCGAAACCACGAGGTGATCTGCTGCTTATGTTCAGTGATGAAGCACAGTTAAAGGGTGAAATTCTAACCGCAATCCAATATCGACTTGAACTCTTAAGCAATTCTGAAACTTCAGAGGAAGCAGATCTGGAAAAAATAGCCTTGTTGCTAAAGGAAGTTCAGTCTCTGGAAGAATTACGAATCTTGTTGGAAAATTATCCTGGTTCAGACTGGCTGCATGAGCAAATATTTGAAATAGAATTTAAACTTTTGTCAAAGCAACGGCGTTACAGTGAGGCCCTGGGATTGCTGGATCAAAGACTCAATCTGGCCCGTGAAATTGGCAATGAAAAACAATATAAAAGGCTTGAAAAATTACAGCGCGGCTTTATAACCGCTTTGAATGTAAGTCCAGGACGAATTGGCGTTATACTCCCTATGAGCAGTTCAAATGTAAAAATTGTCCGTTTAGTTCAGGAAACTCTGAATGGTTTGCGGCTGGCACTGTATGCAAACAAAATCAATGCGTTGAATGATAACCCTGAAAATTCAACTTCACATGAAAAGACAGTTACAGAAAATTCATCAGAGAATGAATTGTCTGGGCAGTTTGCGGATTCATGGGAACTGGTAATCCGGGACTCTCATCTGGATCCGCAAAAAACAAGAAAAGCCATCCGTGAATTAGTGGAAATAGAGCGCGTAATTGCCATCATTGGGCCTCTTGCAAGGAAAACTTCTGAGGCTGCTGCAGAAGAAGCAGAAAGGTTAAGTGTTCCATTAATCTCCCTATCTTTAACTGACAGTATTCCTGAGCATGGTGAATATATTTTCCGAAATAATCAAAGTTGGAAGCAGGAAGTCCAAAAATTGGCAGATTATGCCACCGATAAGCTGCAGGCCTGCCGTTTCCTGATACTTTACGCTCAAACACGCGAAGGACGCCAGAAAATGAGGTATTTTTCGAACGCAGTACAGCAAAAAGAGTGTGAAGTAGTAGCAGTTGAAGGATTTAAGGATGAAGGTCAGAAAAGTCTGGTAAATGAGTTCGATACTTTCACAGGTAAAATTAAACGCATAGGTAAAACAGACAAAAGTATTTTAAAGGAGCTGAAGGAGAAAGAGGATCCTGTCCACAATTTTGATGCGGTCTACGTGGCAGTAGGTGCAGGAGGAGTGAAAAATTTAAGGCTGATTTTACCGTATAGTGCTGTTTATAAAATGAAAAAAACTAAATTTCTTGGTGACAGCGGCTGGAATGATTCAGCTCTTCCGTTTTCACCAGGAGTAAGCGGCGTGAGAAAACCAGTATTTGCGGACAGTTTTTTCCTGGGAAGCAAAACGCGGGAAATGGGTCAGCTTAAAAGGATCCACGAACAAATTCTTTATCGTCATCAAAACTATATCGGCCCCAGCGCATATACTGCCCATGCTTATGACACTCTGATGATATTGATGCAGCTTCTGACTGACGAGCGCAACCAAAGTCACCGGGATTTGAAGGACGCGCTGATAAATATGGAGAACTTTCAGGGAGTCACAGGAAAATTAAGATTTGATGATGTGGGTGAAGCTAAAAGAGAAATACATTTGCTGACCCTGTACAGAGGGAAAATACAACCCCTGAATTGAAGGAAATATTTTGTGTTCACAGGCTTCTGCAGATGCTGCAGAAACAGGCCTGTCTATTTTACGAAAAGGGATTCCAGGTCCTTGAACGGTACCTGCTCTGGTCTTAGCTTTTGTTGTGTCTGACCAGCTTCAACCGATTCATCGGTTTCTTCTAGTTGAGTTGTGGATTGGTCAGCAATGTTGGAGTTGTCTGTCAGCAAATCTTCAATTTGGTTGTCCAGACGTTTTTCTGGGCGGATTTCCTCATGGAAATTCCGTTTTGGCTGAGTTTTTATTTGCATTTTTTGATCATCCAAAGGCTCTTCAACCAGATCAGCAACTTGTCTTAATCGGTAACTGTACTGCCTGCTAACCTCAAAAAGCCTTCCGCCGGGAATACATTCCGGACTGTCCTGGAACGAAGCAAAATCATCGACAATTACTGCGTGTTTCAGTGCTTCAGGACTCAAGTAAACTAACATTGAAGAAGATTCAGTTTCTGATATTTCTTCTTCCTGTGGTTCGAATTTGAACCATTTCATGATTTTCCTTTAAATAAAATACTCAAATGTCGATTTGTTATGTTTCAGTTAAATCTCTGCGAAAAACATGCCAATTATTGCTAAATTACAAATTCATTCCTGGTCGGCAAATCAGAAAGATTAATAAAAAAAGATATAAAGGATTAAAAAGCAAATAATATCAATGATTACAGTTAGATAATAAAATAATTTATATGCTCATAACAGGCTGAAATTCCTGGATTTAAGTGTTCAAAATTGTTATTAAATGAATCCTGTCATCAAACTGGATTTATCAAAATTTGTATAATACTATGTCTGTCAGCAAGGGGCTCATTTAAACATAGTTATAAATTTTTTAAACTTCTGCAGTAATTGTTAATTAATGTATGAATGGGCATAGCCTGTTTTCTCAAGGAACTAACAAGATTTCTCAATGAAGCAAAGCATCAAACTAAAATTCATTTTAACATTCTATTCGTTATTCACACCCACATTAATATTTTCCGCGACTGATGAAGTTTTCACAATGCCCTGGTGGGGCTGGCCTGCAGCATTGTTTTTCACAACATTTTTTATTGGTATTTTTGGTGTTTTAGCGGGCATAGGCGGGGGAGTTTTATTTGTGCCTTTGGCAAGCAGTTTTTTCCCATTTCATATAGATTTTGTTCGGGGCACCGGACTTTTTATTGCGTTAGGGAGTTCACTGGCGGCAGCACCGCATTTGCTTGGAAAAAATTTAGCCAGCATAAAGCTTGCTTTGCCTACCGCTTTGGTTGCATCAGCCTTTGCTGTTGTTGGGGCATTTTTTGGACTGTGGCTTTCCGCTCTAAATCCGGCCTACATTCAGGGCAGTCTGGGGGTTACTATAATTGGTATCGTTTTTATAATGCTGTTTGCTAAAGATTCAGAACACCCGTCCGTTGCCGGAGGAAACTACTTGACACAAATGCTTCATATAGGCGGGATATATCAAGAAGAAACTACCGGAAAAGAAGTAAGCTGGACAGTTCACAACACCGGGAAAGGCTTATTCTGTTTTGTTTTTGTCGGATTATTGGCTGGTATTTTCGGACTTGGTGCAGGCTGGGCAAATATGCCGATATTGAACATGATCATGGGTGCACCGGTTAAGGTTGCCGTGGCAACCAGTGGTCTTGCCTTGTCCGTCACAGACAGCACTGCTGCATGGATTTACCTGAACAAAGGAGCTGTTTTACCAATGATCACGGTTCCTTCACTGGTCGGCATTATGCTGGGTGCAAGAATAGGCTCAAAGCTTCTGCCAAAAGTAAAACCGGCAGCAGTCAGGTACATCGTAATAAGCGTGCTTTTCCTGGCGGGAGTAAGATCTCTAATGAAGGCTTTCGGATATTAAACTTAAGGATCAGTCAAATGGAAAGAACCTCTGAATTCAAAAATATACCTGAACAGCGGCTTTACGCAAATATTCTATTCTATTTGAATCTCATTGGCTTGTTCATACTTTTAACTGGATTTACCTTGTACCTGACCGGTGTAATTACCCCTCTTGTACCACTTGAAGACCTGCCGCGGTTCTGGTCTCTTTCCCTGGATGAATACATAGAAAAATCAAATATGCCCACCGGATGGCAGTGGATATCAAAAATTGGATATGGAGATATCGCTCCGATGCTTGGTATAGCGGTTTTGGCATCAGTGACATTTGTGTGTTATTTTGTTCTGCTATTTCAGTTCCTTAAGCGTGGAGTAAAAACTTTGGCCCTGATTGTCTCTATTGAATTATTGTTGATACTGCTTTCTGCCTCAAATCTGATCCAGGTTACACATTGACAGAATTCAGAACGGGGGAAATTCGGCAGCAGGTATTAACAGCTTAATCTGCTGCTTCATCCAAACGATTTTGATAGGCAGTAATCCAGGCCTTTCCATAGTGGGGAAGTTTTTCAAGACGTCTTTCTAATGATGATTCCCCTGATTGGGGACGCATTACCTGATGCAGCAGGAAGCGCAGAATTTCCTGGGGATTTTGCAGGCAGAAAAGCAGGAATGTCAGTGCACCTGAATTCTGTTTTTCATCATAAATTAACCAAAGCAGCTTAACGATGTGAAAATGATTTATTCCTCGTGAACACTGCTTGTCAACATATCCCAAAATTGATTTTGTGTAATTATCTGCATTGAATCCTTGAGGCAGGCCGGCTGATTTGACACTCTCCTGATAATAAATCAGGGTCAGCACGGACGCGATAAAATAGCTCCATGCAGTTTTAAATTCATCCAGAGGAAACAGTTGTCTTTGTTCAACTGCATCTGCTTCTGGACCGGGAACTGATTGTTCACTTATTTCCAGAAGAACTCCAAGCACGCTTTGCGTGGCTTTTATTTCCGTTGTTCGATATTTTATGACAGACAACAGCTTTTTCAGTCGCTGTTCTGCGTCACTTGTTTTAATACTTTCTTCCTTTGATTTATGTTCTTCACTGGTCAATACACTCAGGCAGTGAAGTGCCGAATAGAGTTTTGAATAAATGGATTCGGAATAATGTTTTTCCATCCGTTTAACGGTTTTTGACCAATCTTTAAGAGGTGTTCGTTTCGGAATCATTTTTATCAGAACCAGAGGAAATTTTTGGCGGATACTTTCCAGCTCCTCGTCCCGGGGCATCTCAGGCACATAAAACTGAATCACTTTTTTCTCTCTTCTCAATTGCTGCATTCTGGAGCGAATATGTGTGCTTATTCCGGTCAGGTCTGTGTCTCCCGGTAAATTATTCAGTTCTGAGTGGAGTTCCTCAATAAAACCTGCCAGTGAAGAAATTTCTTCAAGTTTGTTGAGCACTGAGCGCATGTAATGTGTGATATGTTTTTTTTCAAAATTCTCATAATCAGCCATCTCATGGGGCAAAATGTAATGCAGCTGTGTGTTAAGTTTTTTAACACGTTCGATCATGGAATTCACAATTTGCTTAGGATTTGTACGCATTGACTCCTTAAATTCAGCGAACATCGAGTCAATTGTATGCTGCTCCTCCGTTGTAAGTGCCTGTTCCTGCCACTTGTCCCTCCATTCACCTGTTAACTGCCTGCGAATTTCGGTTCCCTGTTTTTCCATGGATAATCTGTAAGATTCAGCAATGCTTTCACAATGCTTATCCAAACTTTCTGAAGGCAAATTGAGTTCAGATGCCAAATCCAGTATTTCCGGTACCGCTGCGCTAATCTGCTGTTCTCCTTTTAAGTTTTGCCGGTAAAACTCCAGGGGAAGGATTTTTTCATTCAAGAAAATATTTCCGTACAATTTGGAAAACAGATTACGTGTAATGTTGATAATTGCCTCTGCAGTGTCCAGCCTTTCAGGAATTATTATCATCACTTTGAAGGTTCTCGAGGTGCTGATATATTTTATCCGGGATGCGGGAAGTGAAACATTTTTCGGCAAAGGTGTGCCAACTTCGGCTTCGTATGCGGTTTTATCAACAAAACGCAGCAGATGTCCGGCTGATTGTATATTCATGCCAAACTTTTCAGGGAAATCCAGAATATCCGGAAGTCTTTCATTCAGAAAAGATTTGATTTCTTCTGATACTGATTCCGAAAATTCTATACGGAAAATTTTTGAGGCAGGAAATTGCTGTTTTTTCTGATCGTGCTCCCTGAGCTGGGATTCTCCGATTGTGCGTCTCTTCGGGTCAAGACGTTCCTCTAAAGATTTTTCAATGCTGTCAAAAGAATTCATGAATGTGTACCCTCGAAGGGTCTGCTTCACGACCAGAAATCAATGTTTGAGAACAGAGGCAATAGCTTCGTTCCATTCTCTCAGTTGACGAGGACCTTCTAGTGAGGTTTTTAGTTCTATTAAATCATTGAATTTTTTGTCTTCCAGGTCAACATTGGGATACCTTCTTCTCAAGTATCCCCAGAGATTCAAGAAGTTTTCCTCAATCACCCATTCTTCATTTTTTGGCTTATTTTCTGCCTTTGGCTGTTCAGTAAAAGGGTAGAAAACTTTATTCATTTGAATGTCTAGAAAACTGTGTTTAATATTGAATCTGAAAGCAATAAGGCTTTCAAAAACTGGCAATATTGTCTCACCAGTTTTTCCAAAAAATTTTTCGGTCCTATACAACATGTAGCAATATTGTTGCCTGATGAACAAATAAGGCATCAGGAAATTTTATTTCTACAGGCAAATTAAAGTTAACATACTGTATATACTGATTAAAATTTTTTAATCAATCATGTAAAATTTTTTCACATTAATTCCGCAGATTGATGAATATTTTATTCCTGAGGGCCTTTGGAGAAGAAAATTTGGTGGGAAAAAATGATAAGAATGAAATCAGCCTGCTTCGCTCATCTTTGCTTAAAATTTATAGATTTTTTCTGGAATTTGGAGGTTCCGTCAACTGGGGTCATGTTTAAAAAGTAATTCATTGGAATATAAAATTATCTAGTTTAGCGCCAGACCCTCTGATGTAACTACGTTTTGGATTGTAGCAAAACAGGATGAGTGTTATCTATAGTCATCAAAAAAAGATTTAAAATGTTGAATATTAAAATACAACAAAAGAAGACCCTATGAAAGATCGCATCATTTCAATTGAAGCAATGGAAATATTGGATTCGCGCGGCAATCCGACAATTCGTACAAGGGTAAGCCTGGAAAACGGAGTTTACGGAACTGCCTCAGTCCCTTCCGGAGCATCAACCGGAGAAAATGAGGCCATTGAACTCCGTGATGGTGACAAGAGCCGTTACGGTGGAAAGGGTGTTCTGAAGGCCGTGGAAAACGTGAACCGGGAAATTGCACCGGAACTGTTGGGAATGACCCCTGATAGGCAGGCTGAAATTGACAGGATGATGCTTAAGCTTGACGGTACATCTGCAAAAAGCAACCTGGGGGCTAATGCTATTCTAAGTGTTTCCATGGCAACTGCAGCGACGGCGGCAAAGTCACACAATGTTCCTCTGTACGCTTATCTGGGAGGAGTTTCAGGATTTAGACTGCCAGTGCCTATGATGAATATCATCAATGGCGGAGAACATGCAAACAACAGTGTTGATTTGCAGGAATTCATGGTAATGCCTTCAGGGGCTCCTTCTTTCCGGGAAGCCCTGCGTTATGGAGCGGAAACATTTCACGCGCTGAAAAAGATTTTGCAATCAAAAGGCTATGCCACAAGTGTCGGCGACGAAGGCGGTTTTGCCCCAAATCTTAAAAACAATGAAGAAGCCTGCGAAGTTATTATCGAAGCAATTCAAGCAGCAGGTTATGAGCCCGGAAAAGACATTTTCCTGGCCCTTGACGCAGCAGCTTCATCATTTTGTAATCAAGGCTCTTATGTGTTTCAGAAATCCGGATCAGGGACAAAAAACTCAACAGAGATGCTGGAATTTTACGGGAGCATGGTTGAAAAATATCCAATAGTTTCCATAGAAGACCCCATGGATGAACATGACTGGGATGGATTTTCTGCCATCACTAAAAAACTTGGGGATAAGATTCAAATTGTAGGAGACGACCTGTTTGTTACCAATACAGATTTTGTCAGGAAGGGTGTCAGTAAAAAGGCAGCCAATGCCGTGCTGATCAAGCTTAATCAGATCGGAACCGTATCAGAAACTTTGGCCACAATTCAGCTTTGCCAAAAAGCAGGCTGGAATTACATTATTTCACATCGAAGCGGTGAAACGGAAGACACGTTTATGGCGGACTTTGCGGTTGCAATGGCAGGCGGCCAGATCAAAACAGGTTCGGCCTCACGCAGCGAACGTATTGCGAAATATAACCGCTTGCTGGAAATTGAAGCCGAACTGGGTGAGTCAGCAATATTTGGTAGTTGATAGTCTTAACTTTTACACACTGTAAGCCTTCCTTAAATCTGCAGAGCAATTGTTCTTGACATCCATTCCATTGAAAAATAATCCTGAAGAGTCCGGACGTATACTGAAACACGCCGGAACGGTTACATTTTTTACCTTCCTGTCCCGAATGCTGGGAGCGGCTCGTGATTTGGTGATTGCACATGTATTTGGCGCAGGATGGATTACTGATGCATTTGTGCAGGCATTCACCATTCCCAATGTTCTGCGGCGCCTGACAGCCGAAGGCTCGATGACCCTAGCGTTCCTTCCCCTTTATACCGAAATCCGTGAAAAAAATGATCCTCATGCCGCAAAGAAATTTGCCGCAAAAACATTGGGACTGGTACTCGGGGTGACCACGATTTTAACAGGGCTTGGCATAATTTTCAGTCCCCAGCTTGTTTTTCTTTTTGCTGCAGGTTTCGCATCCAGTCCGGAAAAGTTTGAACTGACAGTGCTGCTGACACGGATCATGTTCCCGTATTTGATTTTTGTTTCACTGGTTGCATGGTCGATGGGCATACTCAATGCTGAGGGCCGTTTTGCTGCACCGGCAGCAGCACCGATTTTTTTGAATGTGGGAATGATAGGAGCGGCTTTTGTTATTTCCCCTTTGCTGAAAGAACCGATCACAGGCATCGGAATCGGAGTTCTTTTGGGAGGGATTCTACAAATATTAATTCAAGTACCATCCCTGAGAAAAGTTGGTCAATCGATCACACCGAGAAACTTTTTCAATGACCAGAATATTCAGAGGCTGCTGAGACTGCTTGGTCCCTCGCTGGTCGGTGTGGCCGTCTACCAGATCAATATCATAGTGCTGCGCAACCTCGCCAGTTTCATGCCCTCAGGACAAGTCACGCATTATTATAACGCCAGCAGGTTGTCTGAACTGACTCTGGGAGTATTTGCTTTTGCCATAACAACTGCAGGATTCCCTGAATTAAGCAAGCACACTGCAGACGCAAACTGGCAGAAAATCCTCAGCACAATTCGATTTACCATGGCCACGACTTTGCTGGTGGTAATTCCTGCCAGTATCGGGCTGGCATTTGCCGCTGAGCCGATTGTCTCCATGCTCTATTTTCACGGTGAATATGCCTGGATGGATGTTCAAAATACCGCGCTCACGCTGCAGGCTTTTGCTTTGAGCATTCCTGCGGTTGCACTGGTGCGGCTGCAGACGTCAGTCTTTTTTTCCCTTAAAGACAGCGCTACTCCGGTTAAAATTTCACTCGTGAGTATTGTGGTGACAGGGATTTTAGGATGGTGGTGGAGTCAGAGCCTGGAAATTTTCGGACTCGCACTGGGACTTGTTGCGGGTACATGGTTTCAGTTTATGCTGCTGCTTCTGTTTTTGCGCAGGAAGCCGGAACTGCGCAAAAGTTTCTGGCCTCTGCGTTCAACATTACTTTATTTGATTGCTTCCGGAGGGATGTCAATTTTCACCTGGCTGTTTGGACAGCAGGGTTCATGGGAGCAAGGACCGTTTATCCTGCATAACTGGACAATATTTGCTGGCTTACTGGCAGGCTCTGCCTTGATTTACTTAATATTGCTCCTGCTTTTCAGGGAAGAGCATGCAGTTAGAATTTCATTACAGCTGAAGTCAGGAATTAAAAGCAGTAAGGATAAAAAATAGTACACTCCGGAGCATCACTTGCGTACGACTGCAGTCAGCTTAAAACTGACCCAGCAAATCAAGAGTTGAAGGGGAACGGGATTATCCATCTTGCAGCAATCCCAGGGAAACCATACCTTCCAGCATCAGAAAAACCGCGAAGCCCATCAGCATCAGGCTGAGGAGCTGCATAGTGCGTCGGTACAATAAGCCTTGCATAAAATCTCTGGATTTACCGGCGACAATTGCGAGAATTAGTTTTACCCCCACCAGACCAAAATAAAAACTCAAAAGGAAACTGACACCTGTACCCCAATTATGTTGAAATGATCTTACCATAAGGGGTGACCCTACAGTAAACCAGAAAAGGTAAGGATTTGGGTTTGCCAGGTTTGCAATCATTATTTCTTTCAGCAGCAGCGGACGGGGAGTGTAATCCTGAAATTCTGAATTGGCGGCACGTATGCTTTTGATTCCCAGATACAACAGGAAAATTGAACCAACTATGGAAATTCCACCCAGAAGCATATTCATGTTTGTAATTTGGGTGAACAGCAGGCCCGAAGCCAGCACAATAGGGGCGTCTGTAAGTAAAGGAATGCAGGCTACTTTTGCACCGGCGCGTTTGCCATGACGCAGGGTCTCGGAAATGATCAGCAGCAGCATGGGGCCGGGTGCGAATCCTGATGGTGCTCCAAGCAGCAAACCTGCTGTAAAAACAGCCCAAATACTTTCGATCACGCGGAAATTTCGGAATCAAGACATTCAGGATCAAGCGACATCCTGCCGACACGAGTAACAGGACCTCTCATGGAGATACTGTAATCTTCATTGACCGTGATATCGATTTGCCCGCCGGGCATTAGAACCGCAATCTTGTTTTCACACAAACCAAGCCTGTGTGCCACTGATGCTGCAGCACAGCTGCTGCTTCCGGATGCAAGTGTATAACCTGCGCCGCGTTCCCAGATTTCAATCCGGATTTTACCACGGTCCAGTACTTCCAGAAACTGCACATTTATTCGGTTTGGAAAGTTTGGGTGGGTTTCAATCAAGGGCCCAATCCTTCTGACTTCATCTTGAGTTTGTTCTCCGTTCAGTACCACGCAGTGCGGATTACCGATTGTGGCGGCACAGAATTTCAGTTGTTGACCATCTATATCTATTGTTTCGTTCAAAACTTCCCTGATTTTTCCTGCAACTGGAATTTTATCACTCTGGAAACTGACTTTACCCATCTCAACTGAAACATTTGATCCGGAATTCTCTACAAGTGCGGTCACAAGTCCTCCGGATGTCATTATTTTGAATTGAGATTCATTAACCTGCTTTTGGTCCCGCAGAAAACGTGCGAAAATTCGCAGGCCGTTGCCGCTTTTCTCAGCAGTGCTTCCGTCCGGATTAAATATTTGGAGATTAAAGTATTTTCCGGAATCGTCTTTGCTGCCGACCAAAATTCCGTCCGCACCAAGTCCAAAATTACGATTGCATATTTTGCGAACCTGTTCAGCAGTAAGTGAAATCCACGGTAAATCGTTATTCCCGGAATCCAGAACAAGGTAATCGTTACCTAGGGCATGATATTTGAGAAATTCCATTATTTTCGAGGATATTGTGAAAAACTCAATTATAGACAGCAGCTGATTTTAAAGCTTTATTCTGACTAATCGAGTTAATATGACAAATTAACTGTTAGAATTAATCAACGCTATTCAGATTCAGAATTGAGCAATTTTCTGTGAGGCTTCTTCTGCGGTAAGCGGTTTGTCTAAAAGTTCACCGTTGCTGAGACGCATCATTACTCCATCTTCGGTCATGTAAACCTTCATCGGATTCCCTTTGTCGTCGAGCATTTCCAAGGCATAAGTCGCTTCTCCATCCAGCACATCCGGAATTACTTTTACATTCTCCGGAGCTTTGTCACCCATTTCTTTCCAAAGTGATTTAACTTCTCTGTATCTGTTTTCCAGCTGCTTGAGCTTTTTGTTCAAATCATCTACGGAAACAAATTTTTCAAGACTGCCTTTCCAGAAGAGAAATAAAGATTTTGCTTCTGAAAAAACAAAGACGGTATTTTTACCGATTTCCTGCAGGATATTGTTTGCAATTTTTTCCAATATTTCCGGCGGGGCTGTTATCATCTTTTTAAGACGTTCATTTGATTCAAGCAGTGGAATATCTGATTCAAATCCATGGAGCATGTCATCCATACTAATATCTGACAAATCATTGGATGGAGGACTGTTTGCGGATATTGTTTCTTCTTTTGGTACAAATTTAAGATGCTTTATTATGTCTTTTTTCTGGTGCAGCCCATGATTTTGTGACAAAAAAATTATAAATCCTCCCAGCCCGGAAAACACAAAAGCAGCCAGTAAAATTTTTCGTAAACGACTGGCAGGTGCGGTTTTCTGTTTATATTTTCTAAAGGCAGAAGTTTCACGGTTTTTTGATGCGGGCTTTGTTTGTAACTTTATTTCCTCTGAAATAATCGGTTCAGGAAAATATGGCTGTAATTCCCGCATGAGCTGATCATTTCGTTTCTGGACAAGTTTTACCCTTTCTATTAACTCGAATCCATGTGTTTTTAGGTAGATTTTTCTTAGTTCCTCAACAAGAAATTTTACACCGGGATGAGTTTCACCATTTGAATTTTCCTGTTTATTTATTCTTCCTCCCCGAAAATGCTGACATTGACGCAGTATTTCAACCTCAAGAGCTTTAGTGCTGACACGAAGCGCGTGCCAGTGTTCTCTTGAAAACATTGGGGGTGACTCAGGAGGTTCAATATTTTCTGCTGAATTATTTGTCACAGTAGTATCCTTTTTAGATTTGATAGACTTTTGCCTGTTTTTCAGCGCCTGTTTTTTTCTCAATTGAAACAGCTCCCACTCTTTCTTGTAGTTTGTCCAAAGTTTTTTGAACTCTGCCCAGTTATTTCTCAACTCCCGGTTGTGATCAAACATTTTATTGAATAACGGGGCAATTTCAGGAAATAAACGCGGATCTTTTTTACGGAGTAGTGCAGACAATTTTTTCATCTGCTCCATTTGTTTCTCGAGATGTATTGAATCCCTGTCAATATGGTCCCATTCAGCATTTGTCAGCGGACGTTTCCAGTGTTCTACGACTGGGAAAATCAGCAGTTCCATCCTGATCGTGTCCACAAAAATGCTGTTCAAATCTATTTTTTTACTGCCAGTCGTATGTGCCAGAATTTGTTGACGTAGTATCTGCCAGGCTTGTTTTATTTTTTTGGATTTCTGCTCATGGTTAGTCATGAGCAGAAAATCCTCAAAATGGTCACCTGAAATGGGAACAATTGTTGATGAATCCATAATTTTGTGATAAATAAACATTATTCAAATAAATAACTCAGTATGCTTTGCAAAACTCGTACTTTAGTGTGTTCATATAGCAATTTAAGCAGCAAACTGCAGAGGGAATTATATTTGACTTTGATGACCAATTAAAGTATGATATGCAAAACAGCACTAATTTGGTGCTGTTTCAGAGCATGTTGTACATTTTCTGATCTGTAGTGACATAGAAGTGCTTGCAATAGTGATGTTCTAACGAATCAATTATTAAAAAACTAAACAAGGTGTGGTAATGAAATTCAAAGTTGTATCCTCAAATGTGGAAAGTGTTGAATACTCAGCTTCTGACCCACAGGGCAGAATTGAACAAATGCTGTCCGGCAGCCCGGTTTTTTTATTTATGAAAGGCACTCCTGAGTCGCCTCAGTGTGGTTTTTCAAATAAAGTTACAGATATTTTGAGATCATGGAAAGTACCTTTCCAGTCATTTGATGTGCTCTCTGACGAAAGCATCAGACAAGGTATCAAGGAATACGCAAACTGGCCTACAATCCCTCAGCTTTACATCAATAAAGAATTTATTGGCGGTACTGATATTGTGGATGAAATGTCCAGCAACGGTGAGCTTGGTGATTTGCTGAAGGAGGCGTTTCCGGAAAAGGAAATTACTCCTCCTCCTCCTCCGGCTGAAGTACAGGAAGTTCCAGCTATGGAAGCCGCAGAAATTTTAAAGGGCAATCCTGATATTCGCCTGCTGGATGTGAGAAGTCCTCAGGAACGTGAGCAGGCTTGCATTGAAAATTCTGTGTTACTTGATCAGGAACTGGCTGAGGAAATGCTTGGATCCTGGGATCCCGAGTCACCATTGATGTTTTACTGTCATGTGGGTGAGAGGAGCAGGCAAGCTGCTCAGTATTTTACTTCACAGGGATTTCAGCATGTTTACAATATATCCGATGGCATTAGCGGCTGGTCAAGTAGTGTAGATTCCTCAATTCCTCAATACTGACAATTAAGCCAGTTTTTTACAGGCTCATAGATTATGGAAAAAGAAAAAGAGCTTCCTTCAGTTGTACTTACTGAGAGGGCCGCGCAGGTTTTCAAAGAATCCTGTGAAGCGGAAGGCCTGACTTTACAGGACACTTTTTTGCGAATCGGTGCCCGACCAGGAGGATGTTCGGGATGGAAATATGAGCTAGAGTCTAACTCACCAGAAGACGTTGGACCAAATGACATTCAAATCCTTTCACAAGACGTTTCCGTAATTGTTGATCGGGAAGCACTCACAGATATTTTGGGGCCAATCCGCATTGACTATTCAGACAAAAATCTTGTTGAGCAGGGTTTTGTCTTTGAGCAGTTGATAACCGGACATCAGTGCGGTTGCGGTGAATCTTTCACTCCAGTAAGAGATCTGAAAAACGGATAATTGATGGTCCAGTTTCTTGAATGGCTGGCGGATGCATGCTGCTTTGGGCTGTTCTTATACAAATGGATCATCATTGCAGCTGTGATTTTGACCTGGGTCAGCGCTGATCCCCATAACCGCATTGTGCAGTGGATCGGAAGGGTAACACGCCCCTTATGGGTCTGGTGCGAAAACTGGATGCCGGTTATGATGGCACATTTCAGTGCTTATGCCTCTATACTGGTTGTAATTTTTGCCCAGATTGTCCTGCCTGCAGAAATACGTTCTTTGAATCTGCTATTTCACGGTCAAACCGATGCTCAAGGTTTTTTGTTTCAGAGCGGGGGACACTTGCTGCAGGGAACCACTATTGTACTGCAGAGCCTGCTGTTTTTTTTCATATTCGTGCTGATAATATGGTTTGTGCTTACACTGGTCAACCCTTCCTTAAACAATCCACTGGTACGCATCATTCATGTACTTGCTGATCCGCTCATAACTCCTCTTCAGCGATATCTGCCCCGCACAAGAATAGACTGGTCTCCTCTGGTGGGAGTACTGCTGTTTTACCTGATCAGCTCAACCATAATCTCTCCCATCAGCTATTACGGCAGCACGCTGTCATTCCCGGTTTCTATCTGCGTTTATTGACATGATGCTTTTAGCATTACATATTGTGGCCATTGGAAGTGTAGTTGGAGTCACTGCATATATTGCTTATTATCTGGGGAAAAAAGATGGGCTCGATTCTGCAGAAAAAGAGCAGGGAAAAAATGGGAATATTAAGGTATCCGCTGGATTTGAAAAAAAATAGTAATACTTTTGAAAATATTACAATTTACAAATTATCCAGACGTGCCTGGATTGCTGCTGCATGGGAAAACAGCTCTTCTTCTTCCGCAAAGCGAATAATTTGCTCACCCTGGCTTTGCAGACGTTCAGCAGAATAACTGATAACAGAACTTGTTTTCACAAAGTCCTGAACCCCAAGTGGTGAAGAAAATTTTGCACATCCTGAAGTGGGTAAGGTATGGTTTGGACCGGCAAAATAATCACCTACCGGTTCAGGTGTGTTTGGACCAAGAAAAATTGCGCCTGCGTTGCGAATACGGTATAGGTCATCAAATGGTTCTTTGGTCAGGACCTCAAGGTGTTCCGGTGCAAGCTCATTTACAACTTCAAATATTTCCTCCATATCCTCCGCCAGTATTATTGCAGAACGGTTCTTAAAAGAAGCTTCAATAATTTCTCTTCGCGGCAGTGCCGGGACCAGTTTTTTTAGACGGTCTGCCACTTTTTTGGCCTGTTTTTCTGATGTTGTGACTAGAAAAGCTCCTGCATCAGGATCATGTTCAGCCTGAGAGAGCATGTCTCTCACAAGATAGTCAACAGGTATATCTTCACGGTCACAGACAATCATAATTTCACTTGGTCCCGCAAAAGAGTCGATACCTACGGTTCCATAAACCTGTCTTTTAGCCTCTGCGACATAAGCATTTCCTGGGCCGGTAATTTTGACTACTTTTTCAATGGATTCTGTTCCATAAGCCAGTGCAGCAATTGACTGCGCCCCGCCAACGGCATAAAGCTCTTCTAAACCCATAAAAGCCGCGGTGGCCATAACTAAAGGGTGAGGTAATCCGGAAGGTCCAGGTGGAGAAACAAGCGCAATTCTTGGAACTTCCGCAATTTGGGCAGGAATTGCATTCATCAACAAGGTTGATGGATAAGCAGCACGACCTCCCGGGATATAAATGCCTGCACTGTCAACAGGCGTAACTTTCCAGCCCAATACAGAGCCATCCGAACTGAAATCAAGCCGGCTGTCTGTTTTCTGCCGCTCGTGAAAAAGCATGATATTATCTGCTGCTTGCTGCAGAACGAGGAACAGGTCGTCTTCCAGGTTGTCTAGTGCTTCCTCCAGTGCGGACTCAGGAACCAGCCATGATTCGGGAATTACCTTGTCAAATTGCTCAGTATATTCTCGCAAAGCAGCATCACCGCTTTTGCGTACTTTAGTTAAAATTTCCTGTACTGTGCTGGATACGTCAGTTTTTTCTACAACATCAATGGATTTTGAAAAAGACTTAAATCCTTTGTAGATTTTTACCTGCATTTTATTGCTGTGAATAATTTATTTGGTTTTGTCCAATTGAGAAATTTTGAGCAGGATTTGATAACAGAAAAAGGAATTGGGCAGATCTGCAAATCAGGCAATCAGGCGCTCTGCTTCCTGGAATTCCACAGAAACAGTTTTGGAAATTCCTGGATTTTCCATTGTAACACCATACAATATGTCTCCGATTTCCATGGTTTTTTTGTTGTGGGTGATAAGAATGAACTGGGCATTTTGTGTTAAGCTTGTGATCAGCCTTTTGAAACGTACTACATTCACGTCATCAAGCGGTGCGTCAACTTCGTCAAGCAAACAAAAAGGAGTTGGTTTGACCAGGAAAATTGCAAACAGCAGTGAGATTGCCGTCAATGCCTTTTCTCCTCCTGAAAGTAAATTGATGTTTTGCAGTTTTTTTCCTTGAGGTTGTGCCACTATATCAACGCCGGCATTCAAAAGGTCCTCCGATTCGGTCAGTAAAAGTTTAGCTTCTCCTCCTTCAAATAAGGTACCAAAAACACTTTGGAAATTCTCATTTACCTGATCAAACATTTCCTTGAAACGGCGACGGGATTCAATGTTGATATCCTTGATGGTTGCTTTCAAATCCTCCATTGCTTTTTGCAGATCTTCAGATTGCGTATGCAAAAAATTAATCCGTTCATGCAATGCCTCATATTCCTCAGGCGCAGCAAGGTTTACTGCTCCCATTGCGTTTAAACGTGCTTTAAGTGAGCGCAGTTCCTGCCCCATTTTATTATGATCGGCGGTTTCAACATCAATTTCTGCAAGAATAGCTTCAGGAGTTTGTTCGGTTATCTCTCGCAATTGCTCCTCAAACTTTTCTCGCTGAATTCTGAATTCAGTCAGTCTGAGAGATTGCTGATGAGCTTCATTTACAGTATTATCCAGCAGACTTTGACGTTCCTGAATTATTTGAATATGAGCTGTCTGTTCTTCGTTTTTTTGTTCATGAAGCAAAATTTCCTCATCCAGTTCCAGTCTGATGTTGGAACGATCTTCCAGCATGCCCTCAAAAGATTGATCAATATCCAAAATACGCTTCTGACTGTTTTCTATCCTCAGATTACCTTCAGCAATAGCAGTATCAAGCTGCTCGAGGCGCTGACTTGTTTCTTCACATTCACGCTGCAAGCGCGCCTTAGTTTCCATCAGATTTTTCTGCTGCTCTGTTACCTCGGTTAAGGAAACACGATGGGCCAGTAATTTCTCAGCAGTTGAATCTAGCTGAGTTTGCAACTCCTGAATCCGTTCCTGTAAATCTCCAGTTTTTATTTCCAGTTCTGATCGTTCATTTTTGAGAGATGATATCCTTTCAACAGCAGTACTTTCCTTAACCCTTGATGTATTAATTTCCTCAAGGATACTTTCTGAATCCTGTGAAAGTTGTGAAACTGATTGCTGCATTCGACGTTCTTCCAGCTGGTGATGTTCAAGTTCCTTGTTGCCGCTCAGTAACGAAAACTCCAGTTTGCGGGACTCTTCTTCACAGGATTCCTGTTCTGCTTTTAAGGATTCATATTCCTTCTGGAGATTATCTAATTCTAATTCCAGTTGATTGATTTTTTCACTTAATTCAACAGCATATTTTTCAACATCACTTATTTCCTGCTGGCGCTGTAAAAAACCCAGTGACCCGGATTGAACTGTGCCCATGCTTACTGAAGCATTTGACAGACGAATTCCTGATGAGGAAAGCATTTCAATTGGAGCATCCGGCCAGTTGTTTCCAAATTCATTCCAAAAGTTCGTGTCGTCATTGAGCAAATAAAAGCGCGAAAAAAACTTTGTGCCCCACTCCTGTAGTGGTTCCTCAATTTTCAGAATTTTGGGTAAAGGAACACCTGAATTTCCCAGTGCTTGTGATGCTGATGCCGGACGGTCCAGTGCCACGAATTGAAGTTGTCCAAGCTCATTATCTGCGCAAAATGATTCTATCTGCGGTAGCATTTCTGCACGCTCAATCACCACCCAGTCCAGCACTTCTGCCATTACTTGGGACACCATTTCCAATTCTTCCGAAGAAACGGATATATAATCAGCCAGAAGCCCGGAGACTCCGAACTGCTTCTTTTTTTCAGGATTCTCAAGCATTAACTGCATGAAAATTTTCACACTGTCTTTGAATCCTTCATAATGTGACTGAATTTGCTGCAGTGACTCTATGCGTGATTGCGCTGTGTTATTTTGATAATGCAGGTCCTCAAGTTGTTTTTCTCCTTCAATTATCTTTGAATGAAGTTCCTGAGTGTGACTTTCAAGTTCAGTCAACTTTCCTGACAACTCATTTTTCTGCTGGTTAATGCTTCCCAAACGATCTTCACAGTCTGTGACCTGAAGCGTCGCTTCCTGCAGCAAGTTTCTGTGTGATTGTTCCTGGTCTTGAAGACGATGCTGTCGTTCTGAAAGATTTTCCAGCCGTTCTTCAACGAAATGCTTTTGATTGGTTTGATTTGTCAATTCTGTGTGTACATTGAGCAGTCTTTTTTGCAGTACTGAGGATTCTTCAGTAGCGTTTTGGAGAGCTGCATTTTCTTCAGTACGTTTTTCTTCAATACTGACAAGCTCTGACTCTATTCTTTCCAAACTGTTGTTAAGTTCATGTAGCTTTGTCTCAACTTCAGACCTTTCCTTTTCTCTCCCATGCAGCCGCTGCTTCTGATCTTCAAGTTCAATCTTATGATTCTTAAGTTGTTCACTCACATTTTGAAGATTTTGTTTTTCAAGTTCACGTTGATTTTCGGCGTCCTGAATACTTTGCTCTTTTTGGAAAAGCTGTTCGCGCTGCTCACCTAATTTTTTTTCACGCTGTGTCTGTTCCAGCTTCAGACTTTCCATTTCTGTTTCCACGACAGATCTTTCGTTTTGCAGGTCTTGCTGCTGCTGCTGATGTCCACTCACCAACTCCTGTGTTTTTTGTTCATTAATTCCTGCCTGATGCCAGCTTAAACTAAGATGCTGCCGCTGCAGAAGTTCTGACTGCTCACTGATCTCCAAATATTTTTCTGCCTTTTCAACATGTTCGCGGAGTCCTTCTTCCTGTTCTGCAAGTGCGCCTAGTACATCGTTTACACGCAGCAAATTTTGCGAAGTTTCCTCAAGTCTCTTCTCTGCGGTTTCCCGTTTAAATCGAAACTTTACAATACCTGCAGCATCATCAATCAAAGTACGGCGTTCCACAGGTTTTGCGCTTACTATTTCACCTATGCGTCCTTGTTCTATGATAGAGTAACCCGTCCCTCCAATTCCTGTATCCATGAACAATTCACGTACGTCTTTTAATCGTACAGGGGTTTTATTGATCATGTAGACACTTTCACCAGAACGGTATAGTCTTCGTGATACCTCGATTTCAGTGTAATCAGTAAATCGGTCAAGAGTGTCCCCTTTGGGGTTGGAAAAAGTAAGTGTTACTTCAGCCATTCCTGAAGGTTTTTGAAAGGAACTTCCTGCGAAAATTACTTCTTCCATGGAACTTCCCCTCAAGTTCTTCACCCTTTGTTCGCCAAGTACCCAGCGAACTGCGTCAACAACATTGCTTTTTCCACAGCCATTGGGCCCTACAATAATTGTAATTCCATTTTGTTTAAACTGAAGATTTACAGGATGGCAAAATGACTTGAATCCTGAAACCCTTATTCTATTAATGCGCACAGCTTTGTCTTGGTTATATGTCCAATGTGTTTACAAGAAGAAACCTGTAAAAATATTTCAATATAAAGTTAATTGGATCAGAGACCTTTCCTCTGCAAAAATTATGCTTTTATTGGCAAACTGCGTAACTCTTTTCGGTAAAATTTCCACTTTGGATAAAATCTGTCCATCAGTGTTTTGAATTTGCTGTTGTGACTAGCTTCCAGCAGGTGCACCAATTCATGTACCACAATATATTCGAGACATTCAGGAGCCCTTTTTACCAGTTCCAGATTGAAACGAATGCTGCGTGTTTTTGGTGTACAGCTGCCCCATCTTGTTTTCATGCTGCGAATTGAAAAACGCCTGACTGACACATTCAGTATTGATTCCCATTTAGCGATAAGCGGAGGAATTTTTATTTCAAGCTGACGGTGATACCAATCTTGTAAAACTGAACGTCTTGTTTCCAGGTCAGCCCCGTCAGGTATTTGAAGAACGATTTCATTATTAATAAGCTGCACGACAGGCGGTTCGTTTTTTTCTTGGACTTTCAGTTGATATAGGCGCCCCCTGAAGTAGTGTGTCTCCTGATTTATGTATTGAAATGATTCATGTGTACTTTTGCGAATCCTTATTCTCTGTTTCCTGATCCAATTAAGCTTTGAATAGGCAAATTTATAAATTATTTCATTTTTTGTTCTAAAAGGTGCTGAGATACGCACTTTGCCGTCAGGTGGTAAAACACGAAGGTGAATATTTCTGATTTTTTTGTGGACTACTTCTGCTTCAATATCTTCCAGTTTAATTATTGTATTCATTACCTTTTTGCATGAATTAGATTCAAAAATTTAATTTTGCATTTAATCACTAAGTAATACATAGATTAAGTTAACCATTTTAATGGACATTAGTATTACCTGGGGATTATTGAATTTGATGCTCAGGTCATTCTGGAATTAATTCCGGTTCGAGATTTCAGCTCAGAGCTTGACCTTGACAGCATCTGGTGTTGAGGAGAGGATTTGAAACAAAGGCTCTGGATTCCAGCCTGACGCGTGGCTTAAACCGTGTTGAAAATGAAAATGAAATAAATGCAGCATCAAACATCCTTGCAAAGAAGGATGGCATTACTGGCAGCAACAACAAAAATAGACAGAGGCTTTTGAATTGTTTATGGAGGGATCCAGGCAAATTAATTAATGGTTACGTTAATTCTTGATACAATTGAATAATGTTTTTTCATCACAACATGTTACATCATGCGAATATGCAAGTCTCACTGAAATAAAAGGATTTGTAAATATCTTAGTCAGTTAGTTGATTTGAGAAGCACGAAGATAATGCTATCTTTTCAAAATTTCTCGACCTTGTTATCAGTATACACGATCTGCTGAAATTTTCCTTCAACTAAATTTAAAAAGGGATATCATCCTTTATGTAATCATCTTCTTGTTTGGGATCAGGTGCATTAGATTCTCTATTTGTTGAATAATCCTGAGAAGAAGATGTACTGTCTGTATATGTAGAAGATGC
>Ga0209753_1000106_pt1 | contig 29888 bp, 23 predicted proteins | sample METZYME_3_550m_FD_187550 | JGI IMG/M metagenome (GOLD analysis project Ga0209753, IMG submission 187550) | Marine microbial communities from oxygen minimum zone in mesopelagic equatorial Pacific - METZYME_3_550m (SPAdes) (version 2) | ecosystem: Environmental > Aquatic > Marine > Oceanic... | reverse complement strand
AGGATTTGGTGAAGTATGGCCTGATTCCCGAATTCGTCGGTCGGCTACCCATGATCGCCACCCTCGACGAGTTAGATCTTGAAGCTCTGGTAAGGATTGTTCTCGAGCCAAAAAACTCTCTTACTAAGCAGTACTTCAAGCTGTTTGAGATGGAGCACGTCGAAATTCAATTTCGGGACGATGCTTTAAATGCCATCGCGAAAAAAGCGCAAGAAAGGAAGACAGGTGCGCGAGGCTTGCGTTCAATAATGGAAGCAGTGCTATTAGATAGTATGTATAAAATTCCTTCCCTCAAAGATGTTAGCAAAGTCATCATCGATGCGGCAGTTATAGAGGGGGAATCTGATCCGTTGTTGATGTACGAGAATGTAGAACAGCCTAGCAAATCGGCTGCCGATGAATAATCTAGCTGTCGGCCCTTGATTTATTGCGGGCCCGGCTCCATTTCTGTGATACGGTTCTATAAGGCTATCAAGGGTGGTTTTAACTATGTCCGCTGAACTTTCAAATCAGGCAACATTTCCTCTACTTCCGCTTAGAGACGTTGTGGTGTATCCATTGATTGTACAACCTCTGTTTGTTGGGCGCCCTAAATCAATAAAGGCTCTGGAAGTAGCGATGAGCGCCGATAAACAGGTTTTACTGGTGGCTCAAAAAAACCCTAACGAAGATGAACCTAGCCTTGACGACTTATTTTCTATTGGCACAGTGGCAACCATATTGCAGTTGGTTCGGCTCCCCGATGGTACTGTCAAAGTACTTGTAGAAGGATTGGATCGGGCAAAGATAAGCAATGTAGATTTCGAAAAAAATTACTTCAAGGTTGAAACAGATATTCTCCCAACAGAGGACATGCCCGAGAAGGAATCAGCTGTGCTTATTCGGTCACTTTTATCTCAGTTCGACCAGTATGTGCAGCTAAGCAAGAAAATTCCTCCTGAGGTAATGACATCTATCTCTAGTATCGATGAACCGGGCAGGCTGGTAGACACAATCGCTTCGCACATGTCATTGCAGTTGCAAGAAAAACAAAATCTCCTGGAGCTGGCTTCTCTACAACCGAGAATTGAACACTTAATGGCTTTGATCGGAGCTGAAATTGACTTGTTCCAGGTTGAGAAACGAATTCGCGGCCGGGTTAAAAAACAGATGGAAAAAAGTCAGCGCGAGTACTATCTCAATGAACAGATGAAAGCTATTCAAAAGGAAATGGGTGAGCTAGAAGATGTGCCATCTGAGGCAGAAGAACTTCGACAGCGGATTGATGAAGCCGGGATGTCGAAAGAAGCTAAAGAAAAGGCGTCATCGGAATTGAACAAACTAAAATTGATGTCGCCGATGTCTTCGGAGGCCTCAGTAGTGCGCACTTATCTGGACTGGATGGTTAATGTGCCGTGGAAAAAGCGCAGTAAAGTTCGTCTTGATTTAACCAAGGCTGAGGAGATTTTGGAAAACGACCACTACGGGCTAAAAGAGGTCAAAGAACGCATCCTCGAATATCTTGCAGTCCAGAAACGGGTTAAAAAGCTTAAGGGGCCAATTCTATGTCTGGTTGGTCCGCCGGGTGTTGGTAAAACTTCGCTAGGAGAGTCCATCGCCCGGGCGACGAATCGTAAATTTGTGCGTATGGCACTTGGCGGTGTTCGAGATGAGGCTGAAATCCGGGGTCATCGCCGCACCTACATTGGCTCATTACCAGGGAAGCTGCTCCAGAAGCTGTCCAAGATCGGTGTGCGAAACCCGCTGTTTCTTTTCGATGAAGTCGACAAAATGGGGATGGATCATCGTGGTGATCCAGCATCTGCCCTGCTCGAGGTTCTTGACCCCGAGCAAAATCACAGTTTCAACGATCATTACCTGGAAGTGGATTATGATTTGTCGGATGTAATGTTTGTCTGTACTTCAAACACCATGAACATACCCGATCCACTTTTGGATCGTATGGAGGTAATTCGGATTCCAGGTTATACCGAAGACGAAAAGGTGAATATCGCTGAGCGCTTTCTAATTCCTAAGCAGAAAAAGAACAACGGGCTAAACGATCTGGAGCTGGTCTTCGCAGAACAACCTGTTCGCGATCTAGTTCGATACTACACTCGAGAGGCGGGTGTGCGAGGATTGGAACGCGAAATAGCAAAAATCTGCCGCAAGGTCGTAAAAGAAAATTCCATGTTAGAGAAAACTAAGCCAATCAAGCTCACTAGCAAAACGCTTGGAAATTATTCTGGTGTTCGTAAATATGATTACGAGAAGGCCGAGGAAGAAAATGAGATTGGACAGGTTAAGGGACTAGCATGGACACAGGTAGGCGGAGAATTATTATCTATTGAAGCCATAGCCGTTGAAGGCAAAGGAAAGACGATAAAGACCGGCTCTCTTGGGGATGTCATGCAGGAATCTATCCAGGCAGCACTCACTGTAGTGAGAAGTCGTGCAGAGACCCTTGGTCTGAATACAAATTTTCATGAGAAGCTTGATCTGCATATTCATGTGCCTGAAGGAGCCACGCCCAAAGATGGGCCTAGCGCAGGTGTTGGCATGTGCACAGCGCTTGTTTCTGTTCTAACCAATATTCCGGTTCGATCTGATGTGGCCATGACTGGAGAAATAACCTTGCGCGGTCAGGTGTTGCGCATTGGTGGCTTGAAAGAAAAATTACTAGCGGCACACCGCGGAAATATTAAAACAGTAATCATTCCTGCCGACAACGAGAGAGACTTGGCAGAAATTCCTGACAACATTAAAGCGGATCTGGATATTGTTCCTGTACGTTGGATTGATGAGGTGTTGGAGAAGGCTTTGCAATATCAACCTGTTCCATTGAGCAAGAAAGCAAAGCCAAAAGCTGAAAAAAAAGGCAAGAAAGAAGATATCAATCCGGCCTCTGACGAAAAGCACATAAATACACATTAATCCCGCGTGTTTTATGTTGACATAGCTTTCTGGCAATTGGTATAAAGATCCCAACATACTTAGGGTATGAGCAATTTTCGGGGAAACAATCTGAACTAAATCTGGGCTCAAAAATTTTTGTTTTTAGTTACAAACTTTTTTTCTAGTTTATGACTAATTTAGTGCATTTTATAAGTCAGCATTCTCTTATCGGTGCTAAAAAATTTGGGCGTTCATTGAAAAACAACTTCTAATTTGTAAAAAGGGGATAATGTGAATAAATCAGAACTAATAGATGCTGTTGCCACAAGTGCGGACCTTCCAAAAGCAGCTGCAGGCCGCGCCATCGATGCAATGATTGATACGATAACAGGTTCATTGAAAAGAGGTGATCCGGTTGTGCTTGTTGGTTTTGGTACGTTTGCTACTAAGAATAGAGCAGCGCGTATTGGTCGCAATCCCCAGACAGGTGCCCCGATCCAAATTAAGGCGGCTCGTGTACCAAGCTTCAAGGCAGGTAAGGCACTTAAGGAATCAGTTAATTCTTTGTGGTAATATTTTAAGCTGCCACATTAAAGAAAGTTGTTAAGCGCAGGATTTTAATACATAATTTTGCGCTTTAATATTAACAATCTTGGCAATTTATTGGCCGGGTGTGGTGGCTGTCCCGTCCCAATTTGTACACTGAAGGCGCGTCTATGATGCGCCTTTTTAATTTTTATTAGAAAAGAAGACCCAATAGAAATAGAGAATGCTTCAAGATATTAGAGACAATTCACAGGGCTTAATTGCAAAAATCATTGTTGGAGTGATTATTGCGGTTTTTGCTCTATTTGGGGTAATGAGATCTACAACCTTGCCGGGGGTTGCTGAGGTCAATGGCCAGGAAATTTCAGAAGCCCAACTTCAGAACAATACGCAGCAACTTTTAAACTCGATAGGAGCCGGAATTGATTCTATTGACCAGGATTTACTTGAGCAGATTGCTTTAAATCAGCTAATCGAACAAATTATTCTCCTACAATCAGCCGAAGAAGCTTCAATGGTAATCTCCAGTAATGAGATTGACCGACAGATGTTAGAAACTGTATCTTTCCAGATTGGCGGGGTTTTCAATCCTGATTTGGCGGTACGTACACTTGCAGGACAAGGATATAGTGTTGCGTCATATCGAGAATTCTTGCGCCAACAACTTGTTCTGTCTCAGATCGCGAATGCATATTCCAGTTCAAATTTTGTGACCGAGGCGGAACTTAACAGGTTAGCCGAGCTTAGTGGTCAAACCCGGGATTTTCGTTATATCTCCGTTATTCTTGGAGCACGGACACTGGGTTTGGCAATCAGTGATGATCAGATAGCGGCATACTACGAATCGAACAAGGAGGATTTTATCGATGAGGAAAGCTTAGTAGTACGTTACGTAATTTTGGATAAAGATGAAATTTCTGAAGAAATCGAAGTCGATGAAATCGAATTAAAAGCCCAATATGAATCTGAACGTGAAGAATACGAAGGTTCATCGGAAAAACGAGCGGCCCATATTTTGTTTGAAGTAGGAGCGGATCTTGCCGAAGCCGACGTTCTCACGTTAGCTAGAGAAACCCAGCAGCGAATTCTCGAAGGGGAAGATTTTGAAGCATTAGCATTAGAGTTTTCCAGCGATATCGCCTCCGCCGAAGAAGGGGGTGATATAGGTTATACAGACGGAAGCGCATTTCCGTCGGAAATAGAAGAGGCTCTCGAAATACTTGCCGTGAATGAGGTATCTGACCCCATTATTACTGAATTTGGTGTGCATCTGGTAAAACTTACTGAGGATTCAGTAAATTCCTTTCAGCCATACGAAGAAGTTGTAGACAGGATTGAGCGTGATAAAAAAAGTGCCGAAATCGAGTTGATTTATGCAGAAAGGCTTCAAAATTTATCCAATTTGGCTTTTGAGACGGGAGATTTGCTCACGATATCAGAAGAGCTTAATCTTCCTATTTTGCAGAGCGAACCAATAGGACGCTCTGGTGGCAGCGCAATTTTCTCTAATCAGGAGTTGATCGCAGCGGCTTTTTCCGACGAAGTTTTAATAGATGGAAATAACAGTGATGTTGTTGAATTAGGTACTGGCCAGGCAGTTGTTTTACGTATTCAAGAATTCAACGAAGCGGCAGTGCCGACCCTGGAAGAGGTGCAACCCGAAATCGCTGTAATCATTCGTACTGAGATGGAGAGAGAGGAAGTGCAGAAAGTGGGTGAAAATTTATTGGATGCCGCGGAAAGAGGCGAAGGACTCGATGAGTTATTGAACGCAAACGAATTAGAATGGATCGTTGAGGAAGACATCGAGCGCAATTCGTTTACAGTGAATCGCGAAATTGTAACCAAGGCTTTCGGTATGCCGAGGCCTACCGCTCTTCCAGAGCTTACAACTATCACTTTGGATAACGGCACATTTGTGCTATTGGAGCTAAATCAAGTCAATTCTGGTGCGGTCGATTCTTTGGAGCAGGATGAGCTGGATGCTTTAACAGAAACGCTTAGTACAGGGTTAGGCAGTAGCAATTTTGAGGCGTTTTTGAACAACCTAAGAAGTAACGCAGATATTCAAAGAAGAGAAGTAAGAGAAGAATTTTAGCAGTAGGTCAAAATTTATTGTAATTTTCAAGCTACTCTGCAGTAGCCTCTTCCAGTGAACCCATTGCGGTAGTGTTGAAACCGCCGTCTACATATAAGATTTCACCACTAATCCCTGATGCCAGGTCAGAGCAAAGAAATGCAGCGGCATTTCCCACTTCCGCAGTGGTCACATTACGGCGCAATGGTGTTTGGCGAGCGTTGTTTTGGAGCATTTTACGAAAGTTTTTGATCCCCGCCGCCGCCAGTGTCTTGATGGGACCAGCAGAAATAGCATTTACACGGGTCCCCTCTGACCCAAGGCTGCTTGCCATATAGCGGACATTCGCTTCTAGACTTGCCTTAGCAAGGCCCATGACGTTGTAGTTCGGTAGGCTTCGCATTGATCCCAGGTAACTCAATGTTAATAGAGAGCCATTTCGGCCGTGCATAAGGGCCCTCCCTGCCTTGGCCAGAGCCACGAAGCTATAAGAACTGATTTCATGCGCAGTGAGAAATCCGTTCCTGGTTGTGACATCAACATAGTCTCCATCTAATTCATGTCCGGGGGCGTAGGCGAGGCAGTGAACGATACCATCAAGAGCGCTCCAGTTTTCAGAGAGGGCTGAAAATAACTCCTCGATCTGTTGGTCGCTCGTAACATCGCAGGGATATACTAAATTTGAATTCCAGCCTTCAGCGAACTTGATTACACGGTCTTTAAGTTTGTCATTTTGATAGGTGAATGCCAGATCAGCTCCTTCCCTGTGCATAGCAGACGCGATGCCAGACGCGATGGACAGTTTACTTGCAACCCCCAGAATCAGAATACGTTTTCCTGCTAGAAATCCCATGATGGACTTGTGCCCTCCTGATCAAATAAAATTTATGAGCTATTTTACTTTAATTGCGTTGTTTAATGGTTAAATGGGCTTGAATTACTTGATGCCATGCATAAAGTGCCTGAGGAGAGGTACTAGAAAGACGGCTAGTACTCCGGCCCCTATACTATACCAACCCGCGGTGGCATAGATTTCCATATAGCTAGCGAGCGCAGCAGCAGGGTCAGTGACTTCTCCTCCTACGGTATCGGAACCGGTCATAGCAGCGATGGTGCCCGAAACGTAGTTTCCCGCGGCTGAAGCTAGAAACCAGCATCCCATCATCATGCCCACCACCCTGGGAACAGAAAGCTTGGTAGTCATTGATAATCCTACCGGAGAAATGCAAAGTTCTCCGGTGGTATGTAATAGATAAAGTAGTACAAGCCAGATCAGCGCAACTTGAGTTGAGTCTGTCGCTATTGAAGCACCATATACCAGGAGCAGAAACCCAAGCCCTAATTGAATTAGAGAAAGAGCAAATTTCATTGGTGTTGAAGGCTCCCAGCCGCGATGCGCGAGGGATATCCACATCAAGTTGAATAGGGGAGCTAAAACAATTATAAAAAAAGCATTTACTGATTGAAAAGCGGCTGCTGGAATTTCAAAACCAAGTATAACTCGATCAACGTTCCGATCTGTCATCAAGTTGAGCGAGCTTCCGGTCTGTTCAAATAATGACCAAAAGATAATCTGATAACACATAAGGAAAAGGCAGACCAGCATTCGATTGCGATCTAGTCTTTCACATTTGGTGAAAGCATAGGTAATCACAACTATGGCCATTGATACCAACGAAAATCCGAGAATGCCTCCTACTACAACTCGATTCTGCATGAGTTGCCAGAAAATTAAGACCCCGAGCAGAGTGGAAAGATAGATTATTATCTCTCGACTTACGAAAGGAAACACAGCTTGTCTTAGCAATTCCGGGTTTTTTGGTTTGCCAATCTCTCCGAATTCATGTTGCCCACGTAGAAATACCGCTAGGCCGAACAACATCCCGATACCGGCTGCACCAAACCCGTAACTGAACCCGTAATATTGCAGAAGAAATGCGCAAATAATTGCCCCGAAGAACGAGCCCAGATTTATGCCCATATAGAACAGGGTGAAAGCGCCATCACGACGGGGATCTGAGCGCTCGTACATGGACCCCACCATCGTTGATATATTTGCTTTCAAAAAACCCACGCCCATTATAATAAGCGAGAGCGAGAGATAAAAAATCTGTAGATAAAAAGGGTCTCGCTGAATTTCAATTTGGCCTCGAACTGTCACCTCCACAGCTTTCAGCCCTTCAATGGCCATGCCCATGTGCCCTGCAACCAGCAGAAGTGCTCCTAGTATGACAGCCTTTGACTGTCCGAGATAACGGTCTGCCACAATGCCACCTATGACAGGTGTTATATATACTAATGAAATGTAAGCACCATAAATTCCAGCTGCGGCTTCGTCGGAGAAGAGAAAATGTTGTGTAAGATAAAAAATTAGAAGGGCACGCATCCCATAATAACTGAATCGCTCCCACATCTCTGTGAAGAAACAGATGACCAGCGCTCTGGGGTGGCCTAAGAATTCGTTAGACGTTGACGGATTACTGAAAGTGTTTGTCATGCGGGAAACAACTATTCAATGCCTACGTCTGGAGGGTAGACTCTGATTTTCTGTCCTGGAAAGATTAAATCTTGTTTAGCTATCTCATTCCAGTTCAAGAGTGTGCCGAGGTCGGTATTGAATTGTTTTGCGATCGATGCCATGGAGTCACCGGGCTGCACATGGTAGAGCTTGGGTTCGCTAACCTCCCTGGCATTGTCTATAGCGTGAGTGGAATTGCTCACAAATCTTAAATCCAATATCTGGCCAGGCTGAAGAACGGAGGCGAGAGATAATTTATTTTGCTGGGCTATTTCTTTAGATCTTAGATCAAATCTTCGTGCAATGGCCCACAAATTATCGCCTCGACGAACCGTATAAGACAAGGGTGCTTTTATGATTGCCGCTTTTGGGGTACGAATATTTGGTAAATAGGTTAGAACGTTCGTATCGGTGGTTCGTGGCACCATCAGTGAATTACCCGCAATTATCCGGGTACCTTGTATTTGATTAACTGTCTTCAGTATATCTACTCGGGTTCCCAGCTTTTGGGCTATCCCGCTTAATGTGTCACCAGGTTCTATCTTGTAGCGATCCCAAGTTACTAGATCATTTGTATCTATACCTTTTAATCCTGCTAGAAGAGGCTCAGCATTATTTACTGGTACTGCTAGGTTTTGGGGTTTTTCTGGGTGAGTTGCCCACTGTAAATAACCCGGATTAAGAGCCCTAAGGTCGGCATAATCTATCTGCGCCAGCTTCGCCGCCTGGGCAAGATCGATCTGTGCTCCTATCTCAACTATCGCTAAGGGCTCCTTATTGTCAACTGGTGGAAGTATTATTTCGAAACTGTTCGTATCGGAAATCACGCTAGCAAGGGCAAGAATTCTTGGCACATATAGGCGTGTTTCGTTGGCTAAAGGGAGTTCCCAGAAATTGGCTTTTAACGCTGGTCCTCCATTGCGACGAATGGCTTTGCGGACATTGCCGTCTCCCGTGTTGTAGGACGCCAAGGCTAGCAACCAGTCCTGATTAAACTGCTCATAAAGTATTTGAAGATAATCTAAAGCAGCCTTTGTTGAAGCTCTGGGGTCTCGTCGAGCGTCATACCACCAATCCTGTTGAAGGCCAAAGCTTCGTGCCGTGGGCGCCATGAACTGCCAAAGACCAACTGCTTGTCGCCTTGAATATGCATTGGGATCAAACATACTCTCGACTATTGGGACTAGTGCTAATTCCATGGGTAAGCCTCGATCCTCTATTTCTTCGACAATCCAGTAAAGAAAAGGAGAGGATCGTTCAGCGATTAAATCGAATAAGCGCTGATTGTTAGCGTAGGCGACGACTTGCTTTGCTACGGCAGGATGTTCGTAGGCTTCCTTGAGCTGAAAGCCCAATTTAATTCTTTCCCACACATCATTAAATTCATATACAGTAATGGTTGCTTCTACGTGGGTTTTTGGAACTGACGCGGTGTTTTGGCGCTGGTTGAGAGGATCTTTGTTGGTGGCCAGCTCAATGTCTGGAACTGGCGCACCCTCGGTTTCGAGTGAAACGGATTGACACGAGGTGATTGTTAGTAATACAAAACTAACACTGACTATATGGGATGCTGCTTTACTTCCAAAAATACACATAGGGGGGTTATAGACAGTGAGAATCTAAAAGTTATCCTTCCAGCTTCGCAAAGCAGTAAATGCCGATACAGAATAAATACCTTGGATTATAATCACACAGGAAGGCAAAACCGACATAATATAGAGAACTCCTGTGATTACAAGGGACTGCAATACTGATGGTGGCCCAAAGAGGGTATCGAGGTTAGAATTTAACGACATGAAAATCAACCCGCAGAAATATATACAGTAGTTTGTGAAATGAAATTTATCTCCAGAAATAAATCGAGAAATCGTCAATTACATGGAATGTCAGACTTAGAAATGCTGACAACCTCAGTGACCCAGTGGTTTCGGACGGCTCAGGGTAGTGAAGTATTGGAGGCGGAACGCGCGATTACGGGGCCTATAATTAACCGGCTGTTTGGTTATCATATTCTGCAAATGGCTTGCGACGAGAAATATTCGCTTATCGATGAGAGTCCTGCAGGGCACAAAATAGTATTTGCCCCTGCATGGCGTGCTGACGCTCGCAGCGCAGTAGCTGATAACGGAGAATTACCCCTCGCTTCGGATAGTATCGATGTTGTAGTGATTCATCACGCTCTAGATTTTACAGATGACAGTCATCGGTTATTGAGGGAGGCAACACGTGTGTTGCGCCCAGGTGGACAAATGTTGATTATCGGTTTTAACCCCTATTCACACTGGGGGGTCTGGAAAGTATTTAAACGCAAATTAAACATTCCTTGGCGTGGGCGTTTTATCTCAAAAGGGAGATTAACCGATTGGTTGCGGTTATTGAATTTGCGCACTGATTCAATAGAATACGGGCTGCATTTTTTGCCATTGAACAATTCCTGGCTGCTGAAATATGCTCAAAAGATCGAGCGGTTCGGAAGCAAGATAAAGAGCCCGCTTGGTGGCGCCTATTTTTTGCTTTGTGTAAAGCAGATAGGATCAATGACGCCGATTCATCCCAAGTGGCGGCCGGTACCCGCGTCAGTGGCTGGGGTTGTCGCGGCTGAAAAAACCAGGATAAGAATACACTAGTTACTGAGACGACTAAGCTGCTTAGAGGAGCACCGCCTTGTCACAAATTGTAGAAATGTATACAGATGGCGCTTGTCGTGGCAATCCGGGTAAAGGAGGCTGGGGAGTGCTTTTGCGTTATGGAAATACCGAAAAAACCCTTTACGGTGGGGAGGCGCTAACCACCAACAATCAAATGGAACTGACCGCAGTTATAAAAGGCCTTGAAGCATTAAACAAGCCCTGTAAATTAATAATAACGACGGATTCCAAGTATGTGCTGTCCGGTATCACCGAGTGGATAAACAATTGGAAACGGCATAATTGGAAGTCCTCTAATAAGAAACCTGTGAAGAATATCCACTTGTGGAAACGACTTGACGAACTAGCTGAAAAGCATCAGATTGAATGGGATTGGGTTAAGGGGCATAGCGGCCACCAAGAGAATGAGATTGCAGACCAACTTGCCAATCTGGGTATAGATGAATTCGATCTTAATATGAAGTGAAGGAGAATTAGCTAAATGCGCCAGGTAGTGCTAGATACGGAAACTACTGGCCTGGATCCTCAACAAGGCCATAGAGTTATCGAAATCGGATGCGTCGAACTTCAAAATCGCAGACGAACCGATAAGAAATTTCAATGCTACCTCAACCCTGACCGAGACATAGACGAAGCTGCTATCGAAGTTCACGGTTTAACTTCGGGCTTTCTAGCTGATAAGCCGCGGTTTAATCAGGTGGAGAAGGAATTTCTAGAGTTCATTGGGGATACAGAACTCATTATTCACAACGCTCCGTTTGATATAGGTTTTCTAAATCACGAATTAGATCAGACTGGATCTGTCTGCAATTCCTTAGAAGGAATATGTACTGTTCTGGACACGCTTTTGTTAGCGAGAGAGAAACACCCCGGTCAACGAAACAGTTTGGATGCACTTTGTAAGCGCTATGAAATAGATAATACCCAGCGCTCATTACATGGGGCGCTACTGGACGCTGAGATTTTAGCGGATGTCTATTTGGCAATGACCAGCGGCCAGTCTAGTTTTTCGCTTCGGGAGGAACAAAGCCGGGTTACTAGAACGAACAAAAACATGCTTAAAGCTGATCCGAATCGCCCAGGTTTACCCGTACTAAAAGCTACTAAAAAAGAGCTCGAGACCCATAGAAAGCGTTTACAGAAAATTGAAGCCGAGAGTGAGCAGGGGTGTCTCTGGCTGGACATTGATTCTGAGAAACGGGCGGGCTGAGCCCAAGCATATCTATTTTCCAGAGGGAACCAAAGCCCCGATATTTCTTGAATAGACGAAATTTAACCTATACCATCTAGCGCGTTTGAGCTTTGATAAATATTTAAAAAAGTATAGGAATTATAGAGGCCGGACCTAAAATTCAATTGCCTGCTCCGCTGTTAATTTTTTTATTCCCCGAAGCTAATTACTGTAATCAGTGAGGTATTACTTATATGGAGACGCTTGTTTGGAATAACGACATGATGGTATCAGCCATCGTGCTTGCAGTAACCTTTATTGCTATTTTTACTGAGGGGATTCACAAGATTCACCGGGTTAAATGTGCAATGGCGGGTGCTGCGGCCATGATCTTAGTGGGTCAGCTTATGGGCTATTACAATCCAGAAGAAGCTGTGCATGCTATTGATTGGAACGTGGTGTTTCTTCTGGGCGGCATGATGACTATTGTCGCTATAATGATTCCAACGGGCGGTTTTCAACAACTAGCGTACTGGGCAGCAGATTTCAGTAAAGGCAGATTATATCTCCTGTTAGCCTTAATAGGCACTCTTGTTACCGGGTTATCGCTGTTGTTGGATAATGTGACAACGGTAGTAATTTTTGGACCGCTTATCATCCTGATTTGTCAATCATTACGCGTGAGTGCGATTCCGTTTCTATTAGCTGCTGCACTACTGTCGGATACAGGCGGTGTAGCGACTCTGGTTGGAGATCCCCCGAACTTAATGATTGGTTCAGCCTTTAATATCGATTTCAATACATTCCTTATTCACATGGGTTGGATGGTGTTGGCGGCGTGGCTTGTTGTTCTCGTGCTCCTCCGGTTTTTGTTTAAAGAAGAGCTTTCGGTTATTCCCCGCGAATTAGATTTAACCGAACGGGAACCTTTATCAGATAAGAGGACTTGGTATGGCTCACTCGCAGTACTGTTAATTATGGTAGTCGGGTTCATAGCGCATAACGCTTTGGACTGGGAGCCTTGGTTTGTCACAGCTATAGGGCTAACCGCTCTAGCATTTGTGGGTAAAGATATCGACATGGAAGAAGCATTCGCCCATACCGAATTGGCTCTTCTAATGTTTTTTATTTCGTTATTTATTATCGTTGGAGGGGTGGAGCACAGTCAGTTCTTAGAGTATTTAGGCAGTTTCATTATCCCGTTCGTAGAAGAAGACCTACTCACAGCAACACTTATACTGTTATGGGTTGCTGCGATACTTTCGGCGGCAATCGATAATATTCCATTTACCGCGGCTATGATCCCAATAATTGCCGGGATGGAAACACAAGGTATAAATGTTACCCCTTTATTTTGGGGCCTTGCGGCTGGTGTAGGAATGGGTGGCAACGGCACTCATATAGGCTCTACGGCCAATGTGTTCATCGTAACCATCTCAGAAAAAATGGCTAGAGATGCTGGGGATCCCAGTCTCGCTATCACTCCAGGAATGTGGATGAGGAAAGGTCTGCCAGTGATGCTAGCAACCCTGATTACTTGCACAATTATCATGTACTTATTCTGGGATTTTTTCTCCGAGCCTATTTTCTAAATACCGGGGTGCACTGAATTTTATAATAAAGTCAATGTGCCCTTTGCCCAACTGCGTTTTTCGAGGTCGACACCCAACTACTAGTCTCTGTTACTGATCTGGTTTACTTTAAAGAAATGACTACCCGTAGCTACTTTCTTGACCCCAATAATCTTCAGGAGTCAGATCGTTTTATACTCTTTAATGGTAATCAAGTAATAACAAAAGGTGACGAGTTTGTGTGGACTTTTGAGCATCTTGATGTTCAATTACTACAAGATTTTCAATTATTGTTAGTAGAAGAAAAACCCCATAGATATATAGCCGTACAAGGCGCATCGATACTAGCTGATCAGTTAAAAGCTGGAAATCGAAGCCTTAGAAGCCTTCTTTTTGGCCAGCACGACTATGATTTGTCAGTAATTGGCAAAGCTAGTCAGATAATTAACTGGTACGGCTCTCACCAATTCTGTGGAAGCTGTGGAGCCCCAACTGAGCATCACGGGATTGAAAGAGCTGTTTGGTGTCAAAAATGCAGCAATCAATTCTATCCACGGATCAACCCTTGTGCCATCGTATTGGTCGTAAGGGGGCGTAAAGTCCTTCTTGCGCGCAGTGCTCGATTCAGAACGGGATTTTACAGCTGTCTTGCTGGATTTATTGAAATTGGAGAGACAGCCGAAGAGACTGTTTTAAGAGAAGTCAAAGAAGAAGTCGGTATCTGCGTTAATAATGTCCGATACATAAAGAGTCAGTCTTGGCCGTTCCCATCTCAATTAATGCTGGGATTCATTGCTGAGTACGAGTCTGGAGATATTGAACCAGAACCTGAAGAAATAGAAGAAGCAGATTGGTATGACATAGACCAATTACCCAATGTTCCTCACCCAGGTATAAGCGTGGCAGGAGAGCTTATTCAGTACTACTCCGAGCAAGTAAGGGCTGGGTTACTTTAAAATACATTTTAATAAGAGCAAAATTGGTGCTGGTCTTTCCAGTTTTGAAAAAAAGGGGGAATTTGTTTGGAATATTTAATTGAATACGGAATGTTTCTAGCTAAAGCTGGCACTATTGTGGTGTCCGTTATTATTGTTTTAAGTGTAATCGCAGTTACTGGGCAAAAAAACAAAAAGCCCGGGAAGAAAGGCAGTATTAAAGCTACTCGTTTGAATGATCATATCGAAGAAATGCGAGATACGCTGAGAGAGAAAGTTCTTGATAAAGACTATCTGAAGCTTGTTTATAAAAAGGAACGAAAGGAATCAAAGGCTGAAACTAAGGAGAAAAAACAACAGCTCAAAAAGGGGCAGGCTGAAGAGGTTGACAGCGAAGAAACGAGAAAAAAGAGATTTTATGTGCTTAATTTTAAAGGAAATATTGGGGCGGAAGCCATCTCTTCCCTGCGTGAGGAAATAACAGCAGTGTTGTCAATAGCAGACCCTCGGGACGAGGTTTTAGTAAGACTGGAAAGTCCGGGTGGTATGGTTAATGCGTACGGTTTAGCTTCATCACAATTATTGCGGATAAAGAACGAAAAAATCCCGCTGACCATTTGTGTTGATAAAGTAGCTGCAAGTGGTGGCTACATGATGGCTTGCTTGGCAGATAAGCTTGTAGCTGCTCCCTTTGCGTTGATTGGTTCTATCGGTGTAATCGTCCAGTTACCTAACTTTTCCAAGGTTCTAAAAAAATATGATGTCGATTATGAAATGATCAGCGCCGGTGAATTTAAACGCACACTAACGACATTTGGCGAAATTACACAAAAAGGGCGTGATAAAGTGCAAGAAGATGTGGAGACAATTCATGGGATTTTCAAGGCATGGGTTAAAGACCACCGCCCAAGCGTTGAGATTGATAAAATTGCCACTGGTGAAGTTTGGGTTGGGACTCAAGCCAAAGAACGGTACATGGTGGATGAAATTAGGACTAGCGATGAATGCATCATTGATGCTTGCGATAATGCTGAAGTATACGAAGTCGAGTACGTGTTTAAAAAATCAATACAAGATAGGCTGGGACGTGTTCTTGAAAGCACAGCAGATAAGCTTTTTTCCAAATGGTTTGAAAGATCGACGGACGATATATATCAGTAATTACGAGTAGAAGTAAAACTAATGGAACCATTAAAATTCAAAGCACTTCAGATTAGTGAGGTTTCCGAAAATAAATTCGAATCTGAGCTAATTGAGCGCGACGTGAATGACCTGCCTGCAGGAGATGTGCTGATTGAAGTCTACTATTCATCAGTCAACTATAAAGATGCATTGTCCGCCAATGGCAATAAAGGAGTAACTCGACAGTACCCTCACACTCCTGGCATTGATTCTGCAGGAATCGTGAGAGCGACTAGCTCCGATCTCTTTCAAGAAGGAGAGGAAGTGATCGTGAATGGTTATGATCTTGGTATGAATACTGCTGGTGGTTTTGGACAGTTCGTTCGTGTTCCTGCCGCCTGGGTTGTTTCCTGCCCTAGAGAATTGGGAATGCGTAACAGTATGATTCTCGGCACTGCGGGTTTTACAGCAGCGCTGTGTATCGAAAAACTAATTGTCAACGGCCTTTCAATAGATAGTGGAAATGTGTTGGTAACAGGGGCAAGCGGGGGCGTTGGTATCGTAGCAGTTATGCTGCTTAACAAGTTAGGTTTCCAGGTTGTTGCCAGTACTGGTAAAACGACAAATCATAATTTGCTCAAAGAACTTGGCGCAATAGAAGTCATTGATCGATCAGAATTAAGTGAGACTAGTGCTCGCCCTTTACTAAAAGAGCGCTGGGGTGGAGCGGTGGATGTAGTTGGTGGAGATACGTTATTTAATGTGATCAAAGCACTTAATTACGGAACAAGTGTCGCTGCCTGTGGCTTGGTGCAGTCGGTTGCATTTCAAGCATCTGTATTACCTTTTATCCTGCGCGGTGTGAATTTACTTGGAATAGATTCGGTGGAATTGCCGTTGGAAAGGAAAAAAGCAGTTTGGGAAAGATTGGCTAGCGACTGGTACCTACCAAATCTGGAACGTATTTGCACTGAGATTGGGTTCGACCAACTGGAGGAGAGTCTTATGAAAGTGCTCCACGGAGAAGCAACTGGTCGTTACCTTTTAAATCTACAGCGTTAATATCTGCGTAATGGACCAAAAGCCGCCCTGAGCGAATGGCGAACAATGTCATAGAAGAAAAATTAGGAATTTAAATCCAGCATTCATATATACAACAACCTCTGGATTTATCGAGTGCAGAAAATTAGAAGCGCCTGAACAACGGTTCTGCTTCAACAGTGCAAGCTTGGTAGCCCGTACTAAAATCGGATAATGCCTGAATGCAAGCGTTAGGGTCCTGGTCATGGCGTATTGCGAAGGTATTAAATCCACAACGTGACATGTAAAAAAGTTGATCTCTTAAGACGTCGCCAATAGCACGTATTTCTCCCTGATAGTTCAGGTGCCCGCGTAGCTCCCGAGCGTTTGTATAGGAGCGACCATCTGAGAACACAGGAAAGTTAAGCGCAATTAGAGGAAAGTTATGCAGTTCTGCCTCGATATCAGACGCCATTTCATCACTGTCCAGCCAGATCGCTATTTGTCCAGAATATTCCTCTATTTCTGACTTGTAGGTTTCCCAGAACCTTATTGGTACGATAAAATTCTTGTTCAGCACCACTTTTAGGACCTCCGGTCCGGTAGCTTCCTTTAAAACAGTCCAGAGGTCATTTTCTACTGCCCTGTTTCTAATCAGCTTTGGCATAAATTTTGTCCTTGAATGGTTCGAGGCCGATTCGTTGATAGGTCCCTAGGAATTTTTCACCATCAATACGATTATCTTTATAAACGGCGATAATTTTTCTGATTACGAATGGAATTTCTTCCTCAGCGAAAGCCGGACCAAGAACTTTTGCTAGGCTTGCTTCGTTCTTTGATGATCCACCAAGTGATATCTGATAGAACTCCTCACCCTTTTTATCGACGCCCAGAATACCTATATTTCCAACGTGATGATGTCCGCAAGCATTCATGCAACCAGAAATATTGATGGTGATTTCACCGATGTCTAGCAGCTGGTCATGATTACTGAATTCACGTTGAATTGATTCTGCTATAGGGATGGATTTAGCATTTGCTAATGCACAAAAATCCCCACCCGGGCAACAAATCATGTCTGTTAATAATTCCAGATTTTCGCTTGCCAGAGATTGATTTCGTAATTGCTGCCATAAAGCGTAGAGTTCTTCTTGTGCAACATCAGCTAACACGACATTCTGGCGATGACTAACCCGGGCTTCGCCAAAGCTGTACTCATCAGATAGATCTGCAATGTGTTCCAACTGAACATCAGTTACATCGCCGGGCGCGGTACCAGTTTCTTTTAATGCTATGGTGGCAATCGCATAACCGGGTCGTTTATGCTGTTTTACATTACGCCTGTACCAATTCAGAAAAAGGGGCTCTTTCTGTAACGCTTCGGTCAAGGTATCAGGGTTATCTTGAGTTGCGGTATAAGGGAGCTCTATAAAGAAAGATTTACAGCGCTCGATTTCTTTTTCCGTTAGGGTTTGTGGTCCGTCTTTAATACGTTGCCATTCCTCTATGACCTTTGTTTTAAAAGCTTCAATTCCCATTTCTTTCACTAATATCTTTATACGGGCCTTGTACTTATTGTCTCGTCGCCCTTGGCGGTTATAAATACGGAGAATGGCTTCCAACGCGGTTAATAAGTGTCTTTTTTCTACAAAAGGGAATATCTCTTGCCCAATTACGGGGGTTCTACCAAGACCGCCACCGGCCAGAATTCTAAAACCAACTTGTTGTTCAGGTCCTGATACCAGATAAACTCCGATGTCGTGAACCTGGGTAGCTGCTTGGTCCACAGCTGTGCCGCATACGGCTATTTTGAATTTTCTAGGTAGATAAGCGAATTCAGGATGGAATGTAGACCATTGACGAATAATTTCGCAGTAGGGACGACTATCCTCCAATTCATCAACGGCAACTCCAGCAAATTGATCTGTTGTGGTGTTTCTGATGCAATTACCGCTTGTTTGGATTGCATGCATTTCTACTTCTGCGAGATGAGCCAGTATGTCGGGGGCATCTTCTAGCTGCGGCCAGTTGAACTGAATATTCTGACGCGTAGTGATATGGCCGTAACCTTTATCGTAATGTCGGGCAATAAATGCAAGCTTGCGAAGCTGCTGGGATGACAGGAGGCCATAGGGGATAGCTACCCGTAGCATGGGTGCTAGGCGTTGCACATACAGACCGTTCTGGAGACGCAAAGGCAAAAATTCAGTTTCGGTCAGTTTGCCATCCAGATAGCGACTCGTTTGATCGCGAAATTGTGCGACCCGCTCAGTGAGCATTTGATGATCATATTCGTTATATTGATACATGCGTTGTAGCTACTTGAGAGCAGGGGGCGTTATTGTAATTAAAGCTATCACGTTTTTCATAGCCTATGCTGAGAGATTTGGCGCAAGCAGCTTAGCTATTAGTCCAGCTTCTGTTCCTTTTCGGTTTGCCAGATCAGATATTTGTTCCCCAGTAATTTTGCCTACTGGAAAATAACGAGACTCCGGGTGAGAAAAATAGTAACCGCTAACCGTTGCCGCGGGAGTCATTGCAAAACTCTCGGTGAGCTCCACACCGATACTATTCTGGGCATCCAGCAGCTCAAAGAGGGTTGATTTTTCAGCATGATCAGGGCAAGCAGGATATCCTGGTGCTGGACGGATACCTTGATATTTTTCGCGGATCAGGTCTTCATTGGAAAATGCTTCGTCAGGTTGATAAGCCCAGAATTCTTTGCGCACTCGTTCATGCATATGCTCCGCAAACGCTTCCGCGAGCCGGTCTGCGAGTGCTTTTACAAGTAATGCGTCATAGTCGTTATGCTGGGCTTCATACTTGGCAGCGAGCTCTTGAGTGCCTATCCCGGTAGTCACGACAAAACCACCAATATAATCATTATGAGCACAATTTTCAGGGGCAATAAAATCAGCCAAGCAAAGGTTTGCAGAGCTTCTATCTTTTTGAATCTGCTGCCTGAGAAAATGCAGGGTAGTCAAAGCTTCCCTGGAACGACCCGGCTGAAACAGCTGCACGTCATTGTCTCCGAGACGGTTTGCAGGCCAGAATCCAATCACTGCACGTGCCTCTAGTAACTTCTCGGAAATGATTTTCTTAAGCATCGCTTGGGCGTCGCTGAACAATTCGGTCGCGGCTTTACCAATTTTGTCGTCTTGGAGAATGGCAGGATATTTGCCTATAAGGGACCAAGTAATAAAGAATGGGGTCCAGTCAATGTAAGACACTAAATCAGCTAGTGTGTAATCTTTGAAAACACGTACGCCTTCAAAGGAAGGCGTACGCGGACTAAAATTATCCCAGCCAACATCGAGCATATTGCGGTTTGCAATTTCGTAATCAAGGAGTGACCGTTTATTTTTTCTATTACTAGTGCGCTCGCGAATGGATTCGTATTCTTTCCGAACTCGCACACAGTATTCATTTTTGGCATCCTCATTCAACAGGTTACTTACTACGCTGACACTGCGAGAGGCATCGGGCACATAAACCGTACCATCGTTGTGATAATTCTGTTCGATTTTAACAGCGGTATGGGCTTTGGATGTGGTAGCGCCACCAATTAATAAGGGAATATTGAACCCCTGACGTTGCATTTCCTTAGAAACATGGATCATTTCTTCTAGCGAAGGCGTTATTAAGCCACTGAGGCCAATGATGTCGACATTTTCCTTGCGAGCGACCTGAAGAATTTTTTCACAAGAGACCATGACACCTAAATCGATTACTTCATAGTTATTGCAGCCGAGTACGACACCAACGATGTTCTTACCAATATCATGTACATCACCTTTCACCGTGGCTAGTAAAATCTTGCCTTTAGTTTGAATTCCTGTGGCTCCCTTTTCGGCCTCAATAAATGGTAGCAGGTAAGCGACGGCTTGCTTCATTACGCGAGCACTTTTTACCACCTGTGGTAAAAACATTTTGCCACTGCTAAACAGGTCGCCAACTTCATCCATGCCTCGCATTAGGGATCCCTCAATAACTCTAATAGGGTTGCTGACTTGTTGTCGGGCAGCTTCAGTATCTTCTTCTATGAATTTCGTAATACCCTTTACTAACGCATAGCTGAGGCGATCTTCCACATTCTTTGAGCGCCATGGCAGTGTTTCCTCCTGCTCTGGACTTGTTGTTCCGTTGACAGACTGAGCAAGCTCCATAAGGCGGTCAGTGGCGTTCGGATCTTTATTAAGCACAGCGGCTTCTGCGGCGTCTTTTAGGTCTGCGGAAATGTCGTCGTATACGGTTAATTGGCCGGCATTGACGATCCCCATATCTAATCCTGCCTTGATAGCGTGGTAAAGAAATACCGAGTGGATAGCTTCTCGTATGGCGTTATTACCGCGAAATGAAAAAGACACATTGCTGATTCCTCCTGATACAAATGCCCCTGGCAATTTAGTTTTGACGAACCGGCAACACTCGATGAAATCGACGGCATAGTTGTTGTGTTCCTCTATGCCAGTGGCAATGGCGAAAACGTTTGGGTCGAAAAAAATATCTGTAGCTGGAAAATGAAGTTTATCGACGAGAAGATCGTAACTACGCTGACAGATTGTCTTTTTACGTGCCAAAGTGTCTGCCTGGCCTTTTTCGTCAAACGACATAACGACAACTGCTGCTCCATACTTCAAACAGAAGCCCGCTTTTTGAAGGAAATCTTCTTCCCCTTCTTTAAGGCTAATAGAATTTACTATCGTTTTGCCTTGGCAACATTTGAGCCCCGCCTCAATGATTTCCCACTTTGAAGAATCTATCATTAGCGGCACTTTACTGATTTCCGGTTCAGCAGCGATCAGTTTCAGAAATGTCTCCATCGCAGCTTTTGAATCCAGCATGCCTTCATCCATATTGACATCTATGATTTGCGCACCTGCTTCAACTTGCTGGCGGGCAACATCGAGAGCCTCGTCATAGTTTTCCCCACGAATAAGCTGAGCAAATCTCTCTGAGCCTGTAATGTTAGTTCTTTCTCCAATATTTACGAATAGGGACTCATCGTCAATATTAAAGGCTTCCAGACCACTTAACCTGCATGCTGGTTTGATCTTTGGGAGACTGCGAGGAGTAATGGTGCTGACCTTGTCAGCGATGGCTCTTATATGGTCAGGCGTTGTGCCGCAACAACCGCCGACAATATTAACAAATCCTTGCTCGGCAAATTCACCTATGATGGAAGCCATTTCTTCAGGAGTTTGATCATATTCGCCAAATTCATTGGGTAGCCCAGCATTGGGGTGGGTTGAAACATAGCTGGTCACTATGGAAGAACACTCCGCGATATGAGGCCGCAATTGTTCAGCCCCCATTGCACAGTTGAATCCGATAGCTAATGCTTTAGCATGGGCAATTGAATTGCAGAATGCCTCAACAGTTTGACCGGACAATGTTCTTCCGCTGGCATCAGTGATTGTGCCAGAAATAATCACCGGAAGTATCGACTCTTTTTGTTCGAAAACCCGGTGTGTAGCAAAAATAGCGGCTTTGGCATTCAAAGTGTCAAATGCTGTTTCAATTAATATTATATGGACGCCACCATCAATTAATCCGGCGACGGAAACGCTATAATCCTCCACCAGCTCGTCATAACTCGTGTTACGAAACCCTGGGTCGTTAACGTCAGGAGATAAAGAAGCGGTTTTACTAGTGGGCCCCAATACGCCGGCTACGAACCGAGGTCTTTCTGGAGAATTGACTATCATTTCGTCGCAAACTTCCCGTGCTATTTTTGCCGCTTCCAGATTAAGCTCATAGGTAATATCTTCTAGTCGATAGTCTGCCTGTGAGCTGCGTGTAGAATTAAAGGAGTTTGTCTCAATGATGTCGGCTCCGGCTTGGTAGTAGGCACGGTGAATATTCTTGATTAACTCAGGCTGTGTAAGGCATAACAAGTCATTGTTTCCCGCGAGATCATGGGAATGAGTTGCGAATCTTGGGCCACGGAATTCTGTCTCATCGAGGTGATGCGACTGAATCATAGTCCCCATAGCACCATCTAGAATCAGGATGCGTTGTTCCAGCAATTCGCGGAGGATTTGTTCATCTTTACTCGGATTCACGCTATTACCTGCATTTGAGCGACTTAAAAAGCTCGCAATTCTAACAAATACCCGCTTTCGGGCAACAAATTAAATAACCAACTAATATGCTCAGGTATTCTCATTTCAAGCTCGATAGTTTACTATTGCTCCACTGTAAGGACACCACGAGAAACCCCTATGGTCACTATCACTGACTCCGGCCAAGAATACCTTACCGATCTTTTGAAGAAGCAAGACTGTGAAGGTATTGCCGTACGGATTTTTATCCTGGATGCTGGGACTCCACGAGCCGAGACTTGCATATCTTTTTGTCGACCAGGAGAAGAAAAAGAGGATGACGAAATGAACCAATATGGAGGCTTCAAAGCCTTCATCGATCAGAATAGTATACCTTTTCTTAAAGACGCGGTAGTTGATTTCTCCAAAGATTCTATGGGAGGGCAGTTGACTATAAAAGCTCCAAACTCGCGGTTGCCTAATATTACCGATGATAGTCCGATTGAGGATCGTATTAATTACGTACTCTCCAATGAAATTAATCCCGGATTAGCAGCTCACGGTGGGCATGTGTCATTGGAAGAGATATTTGAGGAGGATATTGCCGTCCTACGTTTTGGTGGCGGCTGCCAAGGTTGTGGAATGGTAGACGTAACGCTGAAGGAGGGTGTGGAAAAAGCTTTGCTGTCTCATATTCCTCAACTAAAAGAAGTAAGAGACATTACTGACCACTCTAATAAAGAGAATGCCTATTACGCTTAAACGGAGTTAAATTGGATAGGCACTTACGAGAGCGCTGTAGATTTCGTCCTTGTAGTTTGGAATATTGGGATCCAGTGATTCTAGGATCTTTACAAGATGTTCGTTGTCTTCTCGTCCCGCCCAAATTTTTTGATAAGTGCCATTTTTGTACCCGTTATCCTGCCGAAACATGTTGAGAACGTTTTTACCTACATATTGAGAGAACAGTTCGGTCCAACTTAGTTCGCAGTCGTGCATAATCGATTCAAATACAGCTAACTCAATTCGCCTTGCTATTGAAATTGCGATTAAAAGTTCTAATTTTGTTATTAGATCGAGCTTTTTTAGAATGTACGTTGCGTTATCAAATTTAATGTGTTGTTGGTTATTGGTCTGCTTTAGTGCATTTAGTAAATGGTTTAATGGAGCTGCTTGGTTTTGGCTATTGCGCAGCAGAATTTCAGAGAGAATGAAGTGCCAGATATCGACCAATTCCATTTGCAGCTGCGCTAAATCTTTATCTTGCTTCTTCCACCATTTCCAGCCGTGGTGCTCAATGGCTTCTGCACCTTCGATAGCGACGGCTCGTAGGTAGGGGTATCGAGCTGTAACCCAGTTAGGGTCGACCTTCGCATTCATGCTTGACTGTAAAGTAAGCATGGTAGCGGCTTGATTTTTTGACAACATTAAGACTCAATTTGGAACTGAAAATGTCTAAGTTAGTTTGAGAGTAAGCCAGCTTAAATTTCTTGCAGTTTGGCTTGGTTTTCAAGTGTATTGAGCATTTCTTTACGGCTACGGAGCATATCGTTGTAAGATTTACGGGTGGCAATTACTTCGGCATTGTGATCACCGGAGGTTTCTAATTCTTGGAGCCATGCCTCCAATACTTTAATTTCGCTGGCTAGTTGCGCAGTCCCTTCGTCAATCAGCTTTTGGTCGATAGTGATATTTTCGGAATTCCCAATATCGCCCGGTTTCTTCTTGCTCATTCTAGTAATCCTCTCTATCCCCGCCGTATTGGGAGTTAACATCCAGGGTCGTTTCCTTCAATTGCATTTTGGCAGGTGGTCTTACTTTTATATTAGTTAGTTTGTCACATTATCGGCAGAATTCGAGCATGTCATAGTCCAAATATGTGGTCAAGATTTACACAGATTGCCTTTATAAATGTGAGTCAGATTCAGGCTTAATTCATGGGAGTTATAATCAACATTCAGATTGGGATGAAGTTAGTGGATAATGGGACTCAGATACTAATGAAATTACAAACGGAAGCCTTGACTGGATAGGCCAAGCTCCTTAGAATCCCCCGCTTCCTGCTCAGACTGTCTGGCAGCTAAATTCCTGTCCCCTTCGTCTAGAGGCCTAGGACACCGGGTTTTCATCCCGGCAACAGGGGTTCGAAACCCCTAGGGGACGCCACTTTTTTCTTCAATAGATACAATCACTTACAACCCCTTTCTAGATATTCTCAAGATTAGCGAAGGCTAAAAATCGGGTTTTACGCCATATCTACGCCATATGGGATTATTCTTAGGCATAAAAAAAGGAGCCTAGTGGCTCCCCTTTTCAATGGCTCTCTCTAGGATCTCTCTAGGATCTCTCTTAGCCGATTTGCACTTGAGAGTTTAACCTGGAGTTGTCCTTCTTTGTGTCTTCATACGCTTCGATCTGTTTTGCGTAAGTCGTGAAGAACATCAGAGGTGAATGACCAAGTTCTCGAGGTCCGTCCTCGGCAGCACCCATTGAGATAAGCTCACTCGCTCTGGTATGTCGAAGCTTGTAAGGATTCCTCTTGGGGATCTTCTGATCCAGGTAAGGAGCGATCTGATCCTCTGGAACTCCATCTGCCCGAAGGTCGTTGTAAAGTCTTCCGGCAATGCCATGAGAAGCACTAGGAACGCAAACCACTGGCACTTCTGCACCTACCGTGTTTCCGGCACTGCATCTAATAACATTGGCATCATTTCTTGCAATGCTGCACCACCAGCTCGAGCGCCGGTATATTTTCCAATACGCACGATTACTAGATCATGGCTGGGAATAATCCTTGTGGATTGTCCTCCAGCGCCGCTCATTGAAAAAGAAGGAGGTAAGCCATCGTCACCCACTTCATTATCAACCCAGAAAAAAGCACCGCCATAATCCGGTCGTCCATCGGTTATCCATGCGGGAGCTGTAGTGCTCGCATACTCCACATAGCCTTCCGGTAATAGCCTTTCACCATTCCAAACACCATCTTGCAAATACAAGTTACCCAGCTTGGCCCAAGCCCTTGCGGACATGAATGCAAGACCCTGTCCGAGAAAATTGCCATAGGTATCGGTTTCAATTAATGCCGTGCGAATACCAAGCTTGTCGAACAGATTGCGTTGCGGAAAACTGTGATAATCCTCACCGCGGCCTTCGACTGCCAGGCGAATCAAGTAACTGGTTAAGACTGGATCAGTATTACGATAACGGCCAATGGTATTAGGCGGATATTCTTGCGGGCGAGTAGCCGCGTAGTGATATTGGTTAACGCCACCGGTGTAAAGATAAACATGATCCGGGTAGGTGTTGGTATCGAAGTCTGGATCGGAAGGGGCATTAATCATAATGCCACTAGACATACGCATGATGTCGCCGATACGAATCTCCTGGCGAGGATCATTCGGATCTTCCTGCCATTCCGGCACTGGTGCGTTCTGCCAGAGCTCATATTCACCTTGTTGAATCAAAACACCCATTAACGTCCCGGTCAGACTTTTTGTCATGGACCAGCTTTCTAATGGTGTATGTATGTCGACTTCATCACTATAACGCTCGCCTAGAATCTTGCCTTGATAAGTAACTACCAATCCTAATGTGCGCGCTTCTTCAGGTCCGAATCCCGTATCCAAGGCACGTTGAATCAGTTCAACATCTACACCAGCTGGAAAGCTGTCTTCATCGACAATGTCGCCCATTGGCCACGGCGTGGAATGAGCCGGAGGAAGATTGGCTTCAATAGTAGAAGGTGTGAAGTCGATGCTATTGTCTCCAAGCGAATGTGCAACACAGCCCTGATTGTCATAACGTCTTGCAGTTCGCACAACACCATCTGGCAAAACCAGACTCACTTCCTCGCGCACGCGATCGACACGAGTATTCACCACATGCTGGCGCTGATTGAACGGCGAAATAAATCCGCCCATATTAGCCGCTGCATCAACCGGATCGAGACCGGTCACAAACACAGCTGAGCAGAGAATCTTGGCAAAGCCAGCTGTATAGTGGTGAAGCGCCTCACCGGGTGGAGGTATGTAAGCATTATCCAAACGAAAATAGTCAGCCCGCGCATTGATGCTTGCGGGTGAACCATCGCTCGTAGGCGATTGAGCATGACTTAGCGCACTGATAACAAGTGATAGCGAAGCAATAAGAGCAGAATTTAGAAGTGAGTTCTTTCTAGTCATTATTATTTTCCTGCTTAATCTGGATGGGAACGCAATTGCAGGGGCTTCCAGCAATATAAGGATTTAGAGAATAAAAGGAGCCAGCGGAAAAATACAGCGTTGTCTGCTTAATTTGGAGCAGAATCATCCAAGTTGAGTTCTCGCTTCCATAGCTTCTGGGTCATAATGCCAGTGGCATTCTCGATGACTTCCATGGCATCCAGGATAAGATCTTCCCGCCACTTTTGGCCAATCAGCTGTGCACCCGATGGCATATCTTCCACTAGATCAACCGGCACAAAACCAGCAGGCATACCGATGTAATTCACGCCGTAGCTATATATAGAAGCACCAAAAATATCTTTAACTCCTTCGAAGGTTTCATCGTAGTTGTAAGGATAGCTTGGTCGCATCAGATAGGGAGTAAGCACCAATGGATATTCAGCGAGAAGAAGATTCCATTCCCTCACCATGCGCGTGCGCGCGGCAATGCCGAATAGATAGCCCTCGGCATCAACCATCTCTTCAAGTTTGTAGTAGTCGTTAAAAACCTGATTGATGATTTCGCTGCCGTGCTCAGCAAACACCGGTTCCAGCGTTTGCTTCATTTCGAAGTTAGTGACCTGAAGCCAGGCATTGGCTGCTTCTATTATAGGTGGTGTTTCAATTTCTTTAACCTGGTATCCAGCAGATTCAAGAATTGATGCAGCTCTATCTAGGTTGGCGACGATATCTTTATGAATAGGATAGTTATGTGCATTCTTACAGAAACCAACTTTAGGTAAGCCAGTGTTTTCATAATTAAAAGGCATAGGCACATGCCAAGGGTCGCGAGGATCATGCTCTACTAAAACTTCGGTAGTGAGTCTTACATCTTTTACTTCGCGACAAATCACCCCTTGTACTGACATTAATTGTGCCAACATACCCCGTTCGGTTTTTGCAGATGGAAGAAACGCTGGCACTCGGCCAAGCCCTGGCTTAACAGTACTCAATCCACAAGCAGTGGCGGGATAGCGCAGGGAGCCGGCGATATCATTGCCATGATGTATGGCACCGAAACCCGCAGCAGCTGCAGCAGCGGCTCCTCCGGATGATCCGCCCGGCGACATTTTTAGATTCCAGGGATTGCGTGTTAGACCATAAAGTGGATTATCGGTTGTCAAACGCATAGACATTTCGGGTGTATTAGTACGGCCAATAATTATGGCGCCGGCATTTAACAGATTTTGCACGATTGGTGAATTGTCTGGTGCGATGATATCCCTGAAGACTTCCATACCATTGGTAGTTGGTCTGCCTGCGGTATCGACATTTACTTTAATGGTGACTGGCACTCCATGTAACGACCCTAATGATTCATTATTTGCGACAGCAGCATCGGCTTTTTCAGCTGCCAGTAATGCTTGTTCATTTAGTGGGTCAACAATGGCATTTAGTTCAGGATTCTTTTGAGCAACGCGTTCGAGTACAGATTCAACAACTGCTGTTGAAGAAAAATCACCAATACGAATTCCCGCTGCCTGATCGACAGCGCTAAGTTGCCAGAGTGGTGTCATGGATTTTGTTTCCCTATTGCGCAGATAGAAAAGTCTCGGATCGTAAGCGTGCATTCTCATGAATGTTCATGTAAAACACGTTGTAATCAAAGAGATGATAGGACGCGCCTGCAATTCCTGGTTCTCCAAACGCAGGATCTTCCAGTCTTTCTACAAACAAAGTTCCATCGCGACATTGAGCGCCAGTTAAACCCAAAATTGGTGCGGCCAGAGAATCAAATATTTTGCCCTGCGCGGTGTCTTCCGAACCACTAAAAAACAAGTTGTATGAATGCTGCGGGATAACGATACCTGCATGTTGCTCAACGCTGGCTGCTTCTTCACCTAGACTCCATGCTAGAGGATTAGTACAAACAGAAGGTGCAGGTCTTTCTATAACCGAGCCACCATCAGGCATGGTATCCCAATGTATAACGCAACCTAGATCCGACGCATTATTACAGGGTTTAATATCTTCCATCTCCGCAAACCATTCGGGCGATAGCGGGATATTTACCGCGCCGATAAGATAAGCGGCAACCATACGTTCGTATAAATCACTGCTATCGATAATATCGCTCAGCAGATGCATACTGTGATGGGTGCCCTGACTGTGGCTGGCGAGGACAAATGGCTTGCCGTTATTGTAGTTGTTTAGGTAATACTCGAAAGCAGTTTTTACATCCTGGTAGGCAAAGCCGAGGATGCTCTCCCTTTCTTCTTCGCTACCGAAATAGGCAAAAATGTTAGCTTGTCGATAACGTGGTGCGTAGACATTACAACAGCCATTAAATGCGCTGGCCTGGTTTGCCATTACCCAATCGATGTTTTCTTCCGTACCAGAATCAAGATCCATTGGCGAAATCCAACTAATTGGAGTCAGATAGCCAGTGGGATGAACAAAAAACACGTCAATAGGTAGGTCTCCCTGACCCGGAACGGTAACACCTTCAGGAGAAAGATCAGCAGGATCACTTGTGTCCGGATGAGCTGCCCAGTTTTCTATCAGGCTGTAATCCGGAGCAGGAGTGACTACATTGGTAGGGTCAAAATCCCCTGGAGGTCCGGCGATTGCGCCAATTCCTGACATTAATAATCTACCGCCAAGCCCAGTGATATAGAGACCTATGCCAATGGCGATTAGTGCACCAAATGAATATGCGACAATTTTGCGTTTTTTCATGTTATGCCCGATTCCCTTGCATCAACTAATGGGCTTAGCTTACAACTCGATTTATTCGATTGATAGGTACCAGGAATTAAAGACGGCACTATTTTGTGGTTACAATAAGCCTATACCTGTGAGAAAAGGGCAGCGCAAAAATACAGCATGGTATTTTTACGCTGGCCCTTTTGGTCTTAATGCTTCAATCTCTAATGTATTAGTTAAAAATAACAGAACAACAACAAGGGGAGAGCAGATAATGCTGATTCCAGAATTTACCTTAAATCTACAAGTTCGCGTCTGGTTAATGACCACACTTGCTGCACTATTGGTTTGCTCAGCAGCCTTTGCGCAGCAACCACCACCGCCACCGGGTGCTTATGATGCGGCTCCCTACCTGGGGCAAATACGGAATACCTATGTCTACGGCGACATCTGGGAACGCCCCGGTTTGTCAGCCCGGGATCGAAGCATGATTACTGTCGCTGTGAATCAGGCA
>Ga0209753_1000103_pt1 | contig 30514 bp, 23 predicted proteins | sample METZYME_3_550m_FD_187550 | JGI IMG/M metagenome (GOLD analysis project Ga0209753, IMG submission 187550) | Marine microbial communities from oxygen minimum zone in mesopelagic equatorial Pacific - METZYME_3_550m (SPAdes) (version 2) | ecosystem: Environmental > Aquatic > Marine > Oceanic... | reverse complement strand
CTTTCCGTTGCCGCAGCAGCCCGGTGTGTCGCCGTTGGTCGTATATCGGATTTTTGCACCGGGTGTGTCAGTCGATAGGGTGAGGTAAACCGCCTTCCGACCGTAAAACCCGCGTGGCAAACTGAAATGTACTGGTTCTACTCGTCCAGAAATCATCGTGGATTTGTTTGCTGCACCCGGTGTTGGCTTCGATAAATAGACCCAATCGTCGTTTTCATTTAGGCCATAGCTGACACCGGCAGCTTGCTCGGGAAACATTACTTCTGACACCGGTTGCCGTGGCACCTCCGGGGTGGATAAAGCCAAATACTCGCCGTTTGGATTGAGCTTGAAATTGGTATGAGATGGCTTGGACAAGCTACTGCTTCGGATATTTTCGCCTGTGACAAAGATCACTAGGCGTTTTCCCGGGGAGAGGTTGATAGCTGGAAATATCCACTTGGCTAAATCATCCTTATCGTCCGTCAGCGACCACCTATCTAGGTTTACCGTGGTGTTTCCACGGTTGTGGATTTCCACCCAGTCCCCTTCAACTCTTTTATACGCCTTGGTAGAGGCGGCACTGAATTCAGTGATCACAAGATCGCCATACGAGAATTCAGGGTCGATCTGAGTTGACCAAGGTTGCCCATCGAATTCATTCGGTGTTTTGTTGAAGTCGGTGATTCCGTGGTCGTTTGCCCATGTGAGCTCTACTTGACCCACCGCCAACTCGTCAAACTCAAAGATGTATGGTCCGGCACCAAGACCACTTAACGCCTTTGCTGTGATGCCATTGGCCATAAGATCGGTCGCACTGACGCCTTGGACCGGTTCGTCAAACCACACTTCAACCTCGCTGAATTTGCGGATCTTGCTTTCGCTCGGCAACCGGCTGGCTAGTTGTGGTGGTACGCTATCGAGCAACTCGTAGCTCCAGTTGGCTTTGTGGCTCTCCGTGATGAAAGAGTTAGGGGGGGAGGCTTGATCGCCGATTCCGTGCCCTGGCGCCCACCATACATGGATCGTGCCGGCAGCAGGTTGATTGAAGTGAAATGTAAACCTATTCCCGCTCTCTCGTAATTCCATTGCCCGATAATCGTTAATCATCAGGTCCTCAGCATTTATGCCGTACATCGGCTCACTGAAGGTGACTTCAATAGTTTTTAGTGTGGTTACTTCACCCGGTTTGGGAGAGATAGAAACGATCTCGGGCGGCACGAATTCCCGCTCCTTTGCTGTCAATCGCACATCAAGCAGGGCATCGCTGTTGCGAGAGTTGAGCAGCATGATTGCTAAGACGTTCCAGCCATCCTCGACGATACTGCCCAGGTTGTGGATCGATGTTTTGTGCCACTGGATTGGTTCTCGGTTGCTCTTGGCTGCATAGGAACTGTATCGGAGTGTTCCGGTGGGCTTGTGTAGGTTGGCGATCTCTGTGCCGTTTAACCAGGCCACATATCCGTCATCCGCCCTGATCTCGAGCGTGCCGGCTCCAATATTGTGGAGATCGGATACGCGGAATTTGCGGCGAAGGTATACCGTTGAATAGATCCTATTCATGTCGCCCAAATCGGTACCACCATTGATGTTCTCGTTGCTGTAAAAGGGGATTTCGCCTCTCAACCACTTTGAGTCGGTGAAATTAACCTTTGTCCATGCTGTGCGAGGGGAGGAGGCCTCCTTTGTACCCTTGTGATACTTGAAGACGGCACCCTCCTCGACGAGGTCGATGCCGTTGGCCAGGCACGGCGCCACCAATGTTGCCAGTGCCAGTGCCAGTTTCACGTAACGTCTCTTCATGCTAGTTAAGTCTGTTTCGCCGCTCGGCTGGGACCGCTTGGAGGGAGGTGGGTTTTGCGTTCCTTGATGAAGTAAACCCGATCCGTAATCTCATCATTACGATTCGTCGTCGTTCCCTGTGGGGTCGTCCGGTTTCTGCTCGGGGAGTTGTTTCACCTCTAGCGGGATGCTTGCTTCCTGCCGTCCATCAATCGCGATATCGACGGCATGCTGGCCGAATTTCTCAAACTTCAACCGCTGGATGTTGAGTATAAAATTCCGATACAAAAAACTGTCCTCCCCTGGTACGTTGACATCGAACGGAAGCTCGATGCTTGGCATCACGAACTTGCCATCCTCATCGACGAAGTTGATCCGCAGCTTGTGTGAACCCTCCTCCACCGGCTTGAACACCACGCGCAGCACGATCGAGCATTGCGGATAGTTCGCCGGCAGTTCGCGTGTGTAGACGGAGTTGAACGTGCCCAGTAGGTTCAACTTGCCCTTGTAATCGGTGGCTGCATCACACAGCACTGCTACCTGTATGTCCATTGAACTTTACGCAATTGTTACGGCTAAATCGGCTGTTTAGTTACAGTCGCCCGTCACGGGCGGCCGGGGAACATAGCGGCAAAACCCTATTCCGCCAAACGCTTTACTCGCAGCCGGAAAAACCGGTTTTTGCCGGTTTCCGGCCCCGCTCGAGGCACTCGAATCGTTTTACTGATGGCCTCGGGCGTAGGTTGATACACGTCGCCGGGCATCGACCCCCACTCTCCATCGATGGCCATGGCTGTTTCCAAGAAGTATTGGCGGCCCGGCTGCATGGTGAACTCCACCAGCAGTTCACCCGCTTGGCCAAGAGACAGGCCAAGTTCCAGCCGGCTGGCTGCATCGCCGGGGTTTGTGCCGGCGAGAAACTCGTGGGCGTTGTTAGCGCCATCGCCGTCGAAATCCAGCGACGCGTCATTGGCCACCGGGTTAAGGCCGTGCGCGAGTTCCCAATCATCCGGCAGGCCATCCTGGTCGTCATCAGCCGGAGGCGAATCCTCCTGGCCCGGTGAGCCTCCATCCGCCGAGCTTGGCTGCCAGTTGCTTGGATTGTCCAACGCGCCAAGTGCCTGCTTGACCGGGTCGAGGACCAGAGGCACCAGTGACCGGCTGTTGCCATCAGCCGCCCTCGGCCAGTTGTCTTCGTCGTCGTAATTGAGCGTGACCAACACCGTACCATCAATCGCCGAGAGCACCTGGATCGTCTCGCCGTTGTTGGCCAGTTTGCCGCTGTAAGTGCCAAGGATGTTCGTCTCCTTGGTCAGGCGGTAATGCGCGCGAAACGCCGCCTCGTCGTCATGGCCGATGACGAGTGCGTACTGCCCTGGCGCCAGCGTGAGGCCGGCTGGTGCGACAAACCTCACGCCGTCGGAGAGGGTCATGCCGCTAAGGTCGAGTGTCGTGGTATTGCTGTTGTTGTGCAACTCGAGGTAGTCGAAGCCCGGCCCAGCCGGCGCGTTATACATCAGTTCGGTCAGCAGTAGATGAGCCTTCAGGCTCTCGAGCGTGTCTGGCTCGCCGGCCCGAAACTCGAACGGCTCGGACCAGTGACTCCAGCGCTTGGTGTCGTCGAGCATCCGCACACGCGCCCGATACCAATGCCCGACCTTGGCCAAGCCGGAGGGCAGGGCGATGGTGTCGGCGAACACGGTAAGCATGTCTGATTCCCAGTCGGCGTTGATCTCGTATTGGCGCGGGTTGGATGGGTCGTATGGCGGCGCGTCCGGTGCACTGACCTCGGCCAGGCGCCATTTCATTCCTGCGAACTCTCCGCTCGAGTCGGAAAACTCCGAGCTACGAAACTTCAGTGCGTTTACCGGATACCCTTCGCTGCCGTCGTACTCGATCGTCGGCTGGTCGGGATGCTTTGTGTCACGAGCAGCGGATTTCAGGATGAAACTGCGGCGGGTGCGGATGTAGTTTTTCATGAGTTTCACCATGCCGGGGAAATCTTTCGTACTCGCCTTATTATAAAACCGCCCCTTGCCGGCCTTGCTGGAGTTAACCTTGCCGGATGACATGACCGGGTGGTAGTCCCACATTGCGCGGTCGGCATCGACGATCGACGGAAACCGCCCGGTCGGCTCGTCAATGATTGCCGCGAACTCGTCGATTAGACTGTCACCCTCGTCGTTGTTAAACAATAGATCGAGAATCTCGCGGGCACGGTTGCCGTACTCGATCTTGAAAACCGGCTTGCCGAGCACCTTGCCCTTGAACGGATCGTTGCCGTTGCCGTACATGTTGCTGGCCCAGGTGAGGTCGAGATCCCACGGGAGCGTGGACCATTTTTGCGTCTCGGTGTTGAGGTAGTAGAAATAATTTTTACCGTAGCCGATGTCGTAGTGGTGGATTCCCTCGACGACCGTGCGGTAGCTGTAGTAGCGAGGCAGGTCCATGTTTTGCCGCCACCAGCTTTCTGATGGGTTGCCCTGGTACCGGCTCAGGTACGAGTTGAGGTCGGACTTGTCAGTTGCGGCCGTCGGGCCTTGGTTGTTCAACTCGCCGGTGCCACCCTCCATCTTGTACAGGTTGCCGTCAGGCAAACTGTGCTCGTCAAGGAATCTGCCGTCCATTTGCTCAAGCACGAGGTAGAGACCCCAGAAGTCGCCATCATGTTGCGTCGCGCCGGTCTCCACCGCCTCGTCGATGATCCGGAAATGCACCCAGTGTGTCTTGGGCGCCTCGACGCCGGCCAGTTCGAACAGCTTGAAGCCGACCGCCTCGAACATCCCCTGCTCGCCACGGTGCTGGAAGTTGCCCTGCTGGATGCAGGCGGAGAAGTTCAGCTTGTCCCATCGTGTGTCATACTCGCGGCCGTAGTGGTCGCGTGCCTGAAACGAGTGGCCGCGGTTGAAGTCGAACTTCCACATATTCTTGCCCATCGCGTAGCGCCATACGCCGCCCCGAGCGCGGTAGCGGATGTGGTCGTAAACCTCGCCGTCGTACACGAGCGTGCCCTTCCACTTGTAATTGTCGCCTCCGTATTTTTCATTCCACGTCGAGTTCTCGATGTCGGTTTTTTTCGAGATCAAATGGTATACTGGCACGCGGGTGAGTGCCTGGCTGTCGTACGCGACCACCTTGGCGCTGGGCTTTTCCTTGCCACTCCAGATCGGTACGCCGTCGTAGCAAAAGTAAGCGAAATTGGGTGAGGGATCGCCGGGGTAGGGGGCGGTGGCCACTTGGCCAGGCGCATTTTTCACAGACACGCGATAGCGGACCAGGTGCCGATGCTGCTGCACCGACTTTGGGACGGTCGCCGAGAAAACGCCATCGCTGGCCTGGGCATCGCCCGCTTGGCCAAGGTCGTTCATTGGCAGCTTGCTCCAGTTTCGTTCATACGCCGCCCCATCGATGTGCACATAGCTGCCCGGTCTGACGACCTGGTACTCCGCGTAAATCTCGAAACCGTCGTCTTTCACGGCGGGCACGGTGGTGATCACGACCGCTTCACCACCCTTGGGCTGTCTGGGCGCGTGTTCGACCTTGGCCAAGCGCGGAAGTGGCTCGGTGGCGAAAACCGAATTGAGCGCGCCGGGAGTGGGGCCGCGGTCGGTTGGACCGACGGTCGCCCTCAATTCCGCGTCGATGAAGAAGTCGCTGCTGCCGCCTTTCGACGCGTTGTGCGCCTGGATGGCCAAAATATTTTCGCCCTCGACGAGATAGCCGCCCGGCGAAGGCAGGTTGAACTCGACGAAATTGTGTTGCTCAATCGCCGAGCTGGTGGCGTTGGTGCTGAAGCGCGGCTCCTTGGTTGACATATTGTTGCCGGCAACATGCCTGCCGTTGATCCACATGTTGAAGCCGTCGTCGAACTGCAGCGCCAACTTCAGGGCGCCGATCTTCTTCGCGTCCTTGACCGTGAATTTTTTGCGGAAGTAAACCGACGTGTAGCCGTTGCGCATGTCGCTCAACGTCGTCTTTATGAAGTTCTCCCCGTAGCCGATCGGTGTTCGCCCGGTCAGCCAGCCGCTCTCGGTGAAGTCCGCCTCGCGCCAGGCGGTGCGAGGATTCGACGCCTCCTTGGTGCCCTTGAAATATTTCCAAACGCTGCCCTTGGCAACGAGCGTGTTGGCCTTGGTCGAGATGTCGCCGCGGACGGACGGCCTCCAGTTGTGGCCGTCGTTGTTGTCGAGGTCGGGGTGAATCAACTCGATCGAATAACCCGGCGGATCGCCAACAATCGGCCACGGAAATCCCAGGCGAAAGCGCACACGGTCAACAAGTTGGCCGGTGGCGTCGCGCAACTCGATCCGCTCGCCGTCGTTATCCAGTTTGCCCAGCCACGGGCCAAGCGGCGAGATGCCGAACTTGGCCTTGAACTGCCTCGGGTTATGCGCCACCACGGCGAAACCGCCGCCGTCAAGCTTGCTGCCTTCCGGGAATGTGAACGCGATGGCGTCCGCGATCACCCAGCCGCTGAGGTCAACCGGCTCTACACCGGCGTTGTACAGTTCGATGAACTCGGCCAGCTCAGTTTTGACGTCGGGATCGTGGTGGATTTCATTAATCACCACCGCTCCCTTGGCCAAGGTGGCTAGGGAAAAGAGTGCGGCCAAAAAATACAGGCGGTTGATCACAGTCAAATACATTCCAAGCATTACGGATGCCACGGGGGTTATCCCGCCAAATCAGGTTTTTTCGTCCTGCTGTCCCTCCGATCGCGCGGTCAGTTGACGCATCGCTGCGTGTCTCTCGCTCCCCCGGCAGCCGGGATTGCGTCTGAGAATGGCTTGGATGAAGTGCTCAGCCCATGTGCTCGACGATATTTTGGCCGAATGCGGAGCACTTGATCTCGGTGGCGTCATCCATGAGGCGGGCGAAATCGTAGGTGACATTTCTTGAAGCAATGGCGCCGTTCACACCCTTGACGATGAGATCGGCGGCCTCGAGCCAGCCGAGGTGGCGTAGCATCATTTCGCCACTGAGGATGACAGAACCGGGGTTGACCTTGTCTTGGCCGGCGTACTTGGGCGCGGTGCCGTGGGTGGCCTCGAAGATGGCATGGCCGGTGTCGTAGTTGATGTTGCCGCCCGGCGCGATACCGATGCCCCCGACGCACGCTGCGAGCGCATCGGAGACGTAGTCGCCATTGAGGTTCAACGTGGCAATGACGTCGTACTCGGCGGGGCGCGTCAAAATCTGTTGCAGGAAGGCATCGGCGATGACGTCCTTGATAATGATCTTGTGGCCGTCTTTTTTAATCACCTGCCACGGGCCGCCGTCGAGATCCTCGGCGGCGAATTCCTTCTTGGCCAGGGCGTAGCCCCAGTCGCGAAAGGCACCCTCGGTGAACTTCATGATATTCCCCTTGTGCACGAGCGTGACGCTGTCGCGCTTGTTGGCGATGGCGTACTCGATGGCCGCCCGCACGATACGCTCGGTGCCCTCCTCGGACACGGGCTTGATGCCGATGCCGGCAGTGTCTGGGAACCGAATCTTCTTTGCACGCTCGGGGAATGCCTCGGTGAAGAGCGCCTTGAATTTTTCGCAATCCTCGTCGCCGTGCTGGAACTCGATGCCGGCATAAATGTCCTCGGTGTTCTCGCGGAAGATGACCATGTCGGTCAGTTCCGGCTGCTTCACGGGACTGGGTACGCCCTCGAACCAGCGCACCGGGCGCAGGCAGGTGTACAGGTCGAGAATCTGGCGCAGGGCGACATTGATCGAACGGATGCCGCCGCCAACCGGCGTGGTGAGCGGCCCCTTGATACCGACGAGATATTCGCGAAACGCCGCCACGGTGTCGTCCGGCAACCATTCATCTAATTTGTCCTTGGATGCCTGCCCGGCGAACACCTCGAACCAGGCGATCTCTTTTGCACTGCCGTAGGCTTTCTCCACGGCCGCGTCGAAGACGAGTTGGCTGGCAGCCCAGATGTCCGGGCCAATGCCGTCGCCCCGAATGAACGGGACGACCGGGTTATCCGGGACCTGCAGGTTGCCATTCGTGATCGTGATTTTGCCGCCTTCGGGTGGGGTGATGTCTTTGTATGCCATGAAAGTGTTTTGTATTCCGTTGCGGCTTGGCCAATCGGCGGGGAGGAGAGGGCGACTCAGGCCAAGCGCTTAGCTGCAAGCCGTTGCACCAAACTAATGAAACGAGCGCCGTTTCACAAGTTTTTGGCGCAAAAAAGGCGAACCAGGAGTCGTTCGCCTTGGGAAATATTGTAGATCTTGACTTGGCCAAGGGATCAACCGCGCTTGCGGCGCTTGGCCTTGATCTGCGCCTGAGAGTAGAGGACGGCCTGGTTGAGAGCCCTGGCTTCATCCTCGGAAATGTCGCCACCCTCCTGCAGGCGCTGCTCGGCCTTGGCCTTGGCTTGCTCGGCGGCGGCCTCGTCGATGTCGCCGCTGTTTGCGGCGTTGTCGGTGAGAATGGCCACATGTTCCCCGGTGACTTCGGCGAAGCCCTCACCGATGGCCACGATTTCCTCGTTGCCATCCCGGCTGACGACAATTTCCCCGGCCTGTACCTGTGTCATCAACGGCACGTGGTTCGGGTAAATCCCGGCTTCGCCCTCGCTGCCAGGCAGGGTGACCATTTCGACGTCCTCGGAGTAGATTTTTGACTCCGGTGTGACGATCTCGAGCTTGAGGGTGTCGGCCATGTGTTAGTCCTGAATTTCTGCAATACCGCCCTTCATGTAGAAGTTGCTCTCGGGCACTTCGTCATGTTTACCGTCGAGTATTTCGGCGAAGCCCTTCACGGTGTCCTCCACGCCCACCTGTTTGCCGGCGGTGCCGGTGAACACCTCCGCCACGCTGAACGGCTGCGAGAGGAAGCGCTGGATCTTGCGCGCGCGGAAAACGGTTTGTTTGTCATCTGGCGATAGCTCGTCCATGCCGAGAATGGCGATTATATCCTGCAACTCCTTGTAGCGTTGCAGCACCGCCTGCACGCCGCGGGCGACACGGTAGTGCTCCTCACCCACAATGTCCGCTGTGAGTGCCAGCGACGTCGAGGCCAGTGGATCGACAGCGGGATAAATGCCCAACTCGGCGATGGAACGTTCAAGCACGATGGTGGCGTCCAAGTGCGCAAAGGTCGTGGCCGGCGCGGGGTCGGTCAAATCATCTGCCGGCACGTACACGGCCTGAAATGAGGTGATGGAACCTTTCTTGGTGGAGGTGATGCGTTCCTGCAGATCGCCCATTTCGGCGGCCAGCGTGGGCTGGTAACCAACGGCTGAGGGGGTGCGGCCCAGTAGGGCGCTCACCTCGGAGCCGGCCTGCGAGAAGCGGAAAATGTTGTCCACGAACAGCAGCACGTCCTGGTTTTGCTCGTCACGAAAATACTCCGTGACGGCCAGCGCCGAGAGTGCCACGCGCAGGCGCGCACCGGGCGGCTCGTTCATCTGGCCGTACACGAGGCCGATGCGCGAGCCGGGGGCGATCACCGGCAGACCCTTGTCGTTGAGTTTGGTTTCGCCGTTTTCATCCTTCTCTGTCTTGATGACATCGGCTTCGATCATCTCGTAGTAAAGATCGTTGCCCTCGCGCGTGCGCTCGCCCACGCCCGCGAACATCGAGATGCCGCCGTGCAGCTTGGCGATGTTGTTGATCAGCTCCATGATGACCACCGTCTTGCCGACGCCGGCGCCGCCGAACGCGCCGACCTTGCCGCCCTTGAGAAACGGGCAAATGAGATCGATGACCTTGATACCGGTGGTGAGCACTTGCGGGCTGGTGGATTGCTCGGTCAATGCCGGGGCAGGGCGGTGAATGGGATTGTAAATGTCGTTGCCGTCCTTGTCCTTGTCCGGTTGCACGGGACCCTGCTCGTCCACGGCATCGCCGGTCACGTTGAAAACGCGGCCCATTACGGCTTCACCAACGGGCATGCTGATCGGCTTGCCTTGGTCGGTGAGTTCCATGCCGCGCTTGAGGCCCTCGGTGGAGCTCATGGCCACGGCACGCACCCAGTTGTCACCCAAGTGCTGCTGCACCTCTAGCGTCAGCTTGGTTTGGCCTTCACCGGGTACGTTAAACTCCACGGTCAATGCGTTGTAGATGGCGGGCACGCTGTCGGTGAACTCCGCGTCCACCACCGGCCCAATGATCTGTACAATCTTGCCTTTGTTCATTTTCTGTTAGTCGTTTTAAATCAGTTGCCAAGCGCCATCTGGGCGGTGGTGATCTCCAGCAACTCGTTGGTGATTGCCGCCTGGCGCATCTTGTTGAATTCGAGTGTCAAATCCTTAATCAGGTCGTTCGCGTTGTCGGTCGCATTCTTCATCGCCACCATCTTTGAGCTGAACTCGCTGGCCTTAGCCTCAAGCAGAATCTGGTGTACCTGAAAATTGATGTAGTGCGGCAGCAATGCACCCAGCACGCCGCCGGCCGAGGGTTCAAATAGGAACTCCGCCGTGCCACCCGGCAGCTCGGTCTCCATCTCTTCGCCATCCACGCCTGCCTGTACACCCTTGATCTCGGTGATCGGTAGCAGTGTCTGCACTTCCGGCTTTTGGGTGATTGTGTTGACGAAGTTGGTGAACGCAATGTCCACGTGATCCACCTCGGCGTTCTCGAACAATTCCAGTGCCATCCGCGCAATGGCCCTTGCCTCCGAAAAGAGCGGAGTGTCGCTGTACGGAAATTCCGCAGCCAAGTCCCAGCCGACGCGTGCGGTATGCTGTGCGCCCTTGCGCCCGGCGGCGATCACGCGGGTGTGATCCGTCACGAACTCATTAGTCACCTTCCGCAGCAGGTTTGAGTTGATCGAGCCGCACATGCCCTTGTCGGTGGTTACCAGGATCAGCGCGCGATTCTCACCGCCGCGTGCCCTCATGAAGGGATGGTCGAAATCGCCCGCGTGGGACACCACCTCGCCAAGCACACGGTTCATCAGTTCTGCATACGGCCGCCCGTCCAGCGCCGCCTGCTGTGCACGGGCCATTTTTGCCTGCGCAACCTTCTCCATCGCACTGGTGATCTGTGCGGTTTTCTTGACGGAAACGATCCGCCGCCGGATTTCACGGGTGCTAGGCATTTAAATTCTACTTGTTCGCCGACTTGTACTCGTCGAGGGCTGCCTTCAGGTTGGCCTTCACCTCGTCGTTAACCTGGCCCGCTGTGGTGATCTGTTTCAGCAGGTCGGCCTTACGATCCTGCAGGAAGGTGGCAATCGAGGCTTGGGAGTTTTTGACCTCATCCACGTCCACATCGTCAAAGTAGCCATTCTGCACCGCCCACAGGACAGCCACCTGGATCGGAACCGACACGGGCTGGAACTGCGCCTGCTTGAACACCTCCACGATGCGTTTGCCGCGCTCGAGCTTGGCGCGTGTGGCGTCGTCGAGGTCGCTGCCGAACTGCGCGAAGGCCGCCAACTCGCGGAACTGCGCGAGGTCCAGCTTGATGGTGCCGGACACCTGTTTCATGGCTTTGATCTGTGCCGCGGAACCCACACGGCTCACGGACAGGCCCACCGAGATCGCCGGGCGCACGCCTTGGTAAAACAAATCGGTCTCCAAAAAGATTTGGCCGTCGGTGATGGAGATCACGTTTGTCGGGATGTACGCCGACACATCTCCTGCCTGCGTTTCGATGATGGGCAGCGCGGTAAGCGATCCGCCGCCTGCGTTGTCGGACAGGCGCGCAGAGCGCTCGAGCAACCGGCTATGCAGGTAAAACACATCGCCCGGGTACGCCTCACGCCCGGACGGCCGCTTGAGCACCAGCGATACCTGCCGGTAAGCTACCGCGTGCTTGGACAAATCATCGAACACGATGAGCGCGTCCATGTTGTTGTCCATGAACCACTCGCCCATGGATGCACCGGCGAAGGGCGCGAGAAACTGGTTGGTTGCGGAGTCACTCGCCGTGGCGGCCACCACGATGGTGTGCTCCAGCGCATCGTTTTCCTCGAGGTTTTGGATAACCTTGGCAACGTTGGCGCGCTTTTGGCCAATCGCCACGTAGATGGAATAGAGCGGCCGAAAATCCGGATCGCCACTCTCGAGGCCTTCGCGGTTGACGCGCGCGTTGTTGATGATGCTGTCGATGCATACGGCGGTCTTTCCGGTCTGCCGATCGCCAATCACCAACTCACGTTGGCCGCGGCCAATCGGAATCATCGCGTCCACTGCCATGATGCCGGTCTGCACCGGTTGGGTCACCGACTTGCGCTTGATAATGCCGGGCGCAATTTTCTCCACGGGATAATTCGTGTCCGCGGCGATATCACCCTTGCCGTCGATCGGCCGGCCAAGTGCGTCCACCACGCGGCCGAGCAGCGCCTTGCCCACGGGCACGGAGAGCAGTTTGTTGGTGGTTTTCACCTCGTCGCCCTCGGCAATGCCGGTGTGGTCGCCGAGAATCACTGCGCCCACTTCTGTTTCCTCGAGATTCAGCGCGAGGCCCATCACACCGCCGCCGAAGTCGAGCATCTCGTTCATCATCGCTCCTGTGAGACCCTCGATCTTGGCCACGCCGTCTCCGATCTCACGCACCACACCCACGTTCTCTCGCGCCACGTCTGTTTTCGCGCCGGCAATCTGGGCTTCAATATCCTGCAGTAGGTTGCTCATGTCTTGTTCGTTAAAATTGATTAAAAACTTTCACTTAAGCCGGTCAGACGTGTCTTCACGCTGCCGTCAAACACATCGTCGCCGATCTTCACCCTCATGCCTCCTATGAGGCGGGGGTTCTCGGCAAATTCCATGGTCACGTCGCCGCCCTTGAGTCGGTTTAGGTTGTCTTGGATATCCTGCTGCTGCGCTTGGCCAAGCGCCACGGCGCTCTCAACGCGGGCGGTGCGGCTGGCCTCGTCGAGTTTCACCAGCCGGTGCAAGTGTTGCAGGATGCCAAAAAAACCGCGCGGTTTTTGCTCAATGAGTAGTTGCACGGCCTTTTGCGTTCGATCTGCGTCCAATCGCCCGTTAACTTGGCAGCTTTTAAAGAGCTGCTTGGCGAAGCGGCGAGATTGCTTTGTACCCTTCATTCAAATTCGATTAAGCGGCCAGTTCCCGGTTGGTTTCATCGATCAGGCGTTGCTGATCTTCCGCCGTCAACACCTTGCCACTGACCTTGGCGGTGGTTTCGACAACCAATCGGCCAATTTCTGACTTCAATTCAGACATCATCCTATCCCGGTCGGCATCGGTGGCCTCCCGTGCCTTGCGGATGATTTCCTCAGCCTGCTTGACCGCTTTTTGTCCTTCGGCCTCTCCGACCTGCTTGGCCGCTTCCTTGGCGTCGGCGATCAACTGCTCAGCTTTCTGGTTGGCCTCGGCCAGCACCTTGTTGCGCTCGGCCTGGGTCTCGGCCAGTTCGGCCTTAATCTGCTCGGCGTTTTCCATGCTCTCGGCAATGGTTTTCCGGCGGGTCTCAAGCATCTCCAGCACCGGCTTGTAGGCCATCTTCTTGAGCAAAAACGCCACGACCAAAAAGGCGATGCACTGGGAGGTGAATAGCGGCCAGTTAACGCCGAATGTCTCGACGATTTTTTCAAATGCGCCTTTGTCGGCAGTTTCGGCTGCCTGGGCCAATATGATCAGTTTTTGCATAACCTAAAAAAAGTGTGAGCCGGGCGGAGCACCGCCCGGCGATGACGTGCTTTTTAGTTGCCCAGAAACAGGGCGATAAACACAATACCTTCGGCCAACGCAGCAAAAATGATGGCCTGTGTACGGATGGGGCCGGCGGCACCGGGATTACGACCGGTGGCCTCTGCGGCTTTAGCGCCGACCAAACCCACACCAATGGCAGAGCCGAGAGCTGCCAGACCTACTTGTATACTTCCTGTCATTGTATTATTATTTTTATTGTTTTAGTTCACTCGACGAACTCCACTGACGTGCATGATCCGATCGCCGAAATTTTTTGTACTACTGGGAGTGTTCCTCTCCATGGTGTTCGCACATCAGAGCGGTGAACACCGAAGTGAGCAGGGCAAAGACGAGGGCCTGTACCAATCCGACGAGCACTTCCAAAAGGTAGAACGGCAGCACCGCCAGCCAGCCGAAGTACGGTCCACCCATCATCATGACTGATTCCAACATGTTTTCTCCCGCAAAAATGTTTCCGTAGAGTCGAAATGTGAGCGCCACCGGGCGCACGCCGATCGAGACAATCTCAATGACGCCGACACAGATGAAGACCACCACAAGAAATACCCCGAAAAAACCGGAACCGTGCCCCTTCACGTCGAAAATATGTCCCAGGAAACCACCCGGCCCCACTGCTTGCAGGCTCCAGAAAAGCCAAAGCACCATAAAAATCGCAGCCATCGCGAGGGTCATGTTTAGGTCGGCGTTCACCCCGCGCAACAGTGGATTTGAAATGTGCTCGTTGTGATGTCCCGGTTCCGCCCAGCCGATCGTGCCCAGTCCAGGCAGCAGGCCAAACCAGTTTGAAAACAGGATGAAAATGAAGATGGTTGCGAAAAACCAGAAGGTCTTTTTCACCATGTGTGCGCCCAAGACATCCTCAAAGAAACCGTAAAGGCTCTCGACCAGCCACTCGACGAAGTTTTGGAGGCCTGAGGGTATCAATTGTGCGTTGCGCGTGGCCAACTGTGCCACGACTATGATGCCGACTGCCACGACGAACATGACTACCATCGAGTTGGTGATTGCCAACGGGCCGATTTTGCCCGTCTCGGCATCGCCTCCGATCCCGTGATACAGAACTGGCGCGGTCTTGGGCAAGCCGTGGTGTTTTTCCTTGTGGTCGTCTCCGTGGTGGGATTCACCGGCCGATGCCGACTCGGCCGCCGCCTCCTCCTCCGCCCCGAACAAGGCCTGGAACGGCAGGGCAGCGATCAATGTTATGACGAGTAAAAGTCGGTGGAAAATCATCCCAAAACCGTGGATTGGCTGCTCACTCACCTCAGGGAGGGGAGTCGCTTCCAGAAAGCGGAACGGCTTTATGCCAAAAAAGCAGCAGGACACAACCATTTTGTTGCATAAAGAGCGTTTTTTTCAAAAAAAATCGAACAGGGGCCAAGCCTTTGGCCAAGCGCGGCTATTTCAGGCTGCTCGGATTCAGGGGCTTCAGATCTTTTGGCACGAATTGGCCGTTCCTGCGGATCAGCACGTCATCGAACCAAACTTCGCCCCCGCCGTACTCGGGCCGCTGAATCAGCACCATGTCCCAGTGTACCGCCGAGCGGTTTCCGTTGTCGCACTCTTCGTACGCTTGGCCCGGTGTGAAGTGCAACGAGCCAGCAATTTTCTCGTCGAACAATATATCGCACATCGGCTCTCGGATGTACGGGTTAAAGCCTAGCGAAAATTCGCCGACGTAGCGCGCACCAGGATCGGTGTCCAGAATCTCATTGAGCCGCTTGGTGTCGCTTGCCGTGGCATCGAGGATTTTGCCGTTTTTAAACTCGAGCCGGACATTCTCGAACCGTGTTCCGGCGTAGAGAGTGGGGGTGTTGTACTGCAGCACGCCGTTCACCGACTTTTTCACCGGGCAGGAGAACACCTCGCCGTCCGGGATGTTCCGATCACCGGCGCACCCCACCGCGCCAAGCCCTCTGATGCTGAACGACAGGTCGGTGCCGGGTGCGGTGATTCGGACCTTGTCGGCCCTGGCCATGCGACGGATCAGTGGCTTTTGCGCCTTGGCCATCCGGGCGTAGTCCATCGTGCAGACTTGAAAAAAGAAATCCTCGAACGCCTCGGTGCTCATCCCGGCCCCCTGTGCCATCGCGCCGTTGGGCCACCGGATCACGACCCACCGGGTTTTATTGACGCGATAGTTCAGCACCGGCCGCAGCGTGCGCGAGTACATGGACATGTTGTCGGACGGGATGTCGGAGTTTTCTGTGGCGTTGTGGGAACCACGGACGGCGACGTAGGCATCGCACTTTTTCATACGGTGCAGTTCCACATCGCGAACGGTTCTGGCATGTTGCTCGCTGGTGCCCATGAGCATTTCGCGGACGATGCGACCGGAACGGGTCTCGATCAATGGGGTGGCACCGCGCCTGCGGGCGGCGCGGGCGAGTTCCACGGCAAACGCATCGGGCGTGTCGGTGACATCGAACAGGACGGTGTCGCCCCTCTTCAGAGCGGTCGAGTAGCCGGTGAGGACTTCGGCGAGTTTTTTGTAACGAGGATCGGGCATATCGCTGCGGCGACTGTTACCACAGGTCCAAACCGTTTGAACGAAAAAATGTGAGGCTGCTCAGGTGAGAATATCGTGAATAACATCACCATAAACGTCCGTGAGGCGAAAGTCGCGTCCGGCGTAGTGATAGGTCAGGCGTTTGTGGTCGAGGCCAAACAGGTGAAGAATTGTCGCGTGAAGGTCGTGGAAGTGAACGCGGTTTTCCGTTGAGTAATAACCGTGATCATCCGTACTGCCGTAGGCAATGCCTGATCTGACACCTGCGCCGGCGAGGAAAAAAGTCATTGCGTGCGGATTGTGATCACGGCCATCCGAACCTTGGCCAACCGGCGTGCGACCAAATTCCGTTCCCCAAAGGACCAACGTGTCATCGAGCAACCCGCGCGACTTTAAATCGGTGAGCAGCCCGGCGATCGGTTTGTCGACTTTGCCGGCAACCTCACGGTGATTTTTTTTCAAATCACCGTGTGCGTCCCAGTAGCCTTGGCTGCATTGGACGAAGCGCACGCCGGCCTCGGAGTAGCGGCGCGCCATGAGGCACTGGCGACCAAAGTCGCGAGTCGTCGGATCGTCCAACCCGTAAAGTTTTTTGGTAGCGTCGGATTCGTTATCGATGTTTTGAATCTCAGGCGCAGCCGCCTGCATGCGGTATGCGAGTTCAAATGAATTAATTCGGGCTTCCAGTTTGTCGTCGTGCCCGCGATTGCTGAGATGCTCCTGGTTAATCTGTGCGAGCAAGTCGAGTTCACGGCGTTGTTGGGATAGCGGCTTGCCGTTATTGTCGATAAACGGAATTTTGGCTTTATTAATCGGCGTGGCTTTGGTCCCTATCTGTGTTCCGTGAAAGTGTGAGGGTAGAAAAGCAGAGGACCATGCGTTCATTCCACCGTGTGTGCCGGTGGGCTTGAACGTGATGTAGCCGGGGAGGTTTTGGTTTTCGAATCCCAAACCGTAGTTGAGCCACGAGCCCATTGACGGGCGGATAAAAGTGTCTGAACCGGTGTGAAGTTCAAGCAGAGCAGAGCCGTGACGGGAGTTCGAGCCGTACATCGACTTTATGAAACAAAGTTCATCCGACATCGAAGCGATATGTGGGAAAATATCAGAGGCCCATTGGCCACATTGGCCGTACTGTTTGAAACTGTAAGGTGATGCAACAAGGTTACCTGTGGCGCTGGAAACAATACGTGGTTTTTTGCCTGGGTACGGTTTGCCAGTATCGCGTTGGAGGGCTGGTCGGTAGTCAAATGTATCGACCTGTGAAACACCACCATGCATGAACAGAAAGATGATCCGCTTGGCCTTTGGTGGGAAATGTGGGGGACGTGTCGAGAGCGGGTTTTCTGGCGCTGCAGCCTTTGCTTCCTCGCCAAGCAAACCGGCAAGAGCCAACGAACCAAAACCGGCGCTCGATTTTTGTAGCATCTCCCGTCGAGTCATCGGCGGGGCATCATAACCGCTGCAATATGAACCTTGTTTGCTCACTCGAGAAACAGGACGAACCGGATTCTATGCTTGTTCGACAAAAATGCGACCAAAAAATCAATCCAAAAACATGAACTCATTTGACGAGAACAGCACTTGAGAAAAACTCTTCCAGGCTTTCACTTTTGTTTTGGCTGCATTGTCGCCCGCTTTGGCAAGAGCGTATTCGGCAAAGGCGACGGCGTGCTTTGTTTCGGCGGCACTTGATTTGCGGCGCAAAATATTTTCGTAAATCTGGTTTGCTGATTCGGCAAAATCGGGAGCTTCCGCAGCACGCTTAGCCAAGCGCGTACTGGCCTGGGCCACTAGATCGTGATTCATCATGAACAACGCCTGCGATGCGCTGACAGTGCTGCTTCGCTGGCCTTGTATAACGGCGGAATCACCAAAGTCAAATGCCTGCAGTACATCAAATGTGCCACTGCGAATCACCGGCAAATAGACCGTGCGACTGGAGCCGTAAAAGTACGGGTGGTTGTTTTGGGAAACGTACTGGCGCGGATCGTATGTCATCAGTTGATCCTTCATTCCCCAGTCGATCGAACCGCCTGCGACTAAGAGCGAATCGCGGACTTCCTCGGCCTGAAGGCGGCGGCGATTGAATCGCCATAAGAGTTTGTTGTCCGGATCGTCCGCATACGCCTGCTCGTTGTATTGAGTGCTCATCCGGTAAGCGGCAGAATTCATGATGATACGGTGCATCTGTTTGATTGACCAACCGTTTTCAACAAATCGCATGGTTAACCAGTCGAGCAGCTTCGGATGAGTGGGTCGCAGGCCGAGCTTGCCGAAGTTGTCCGGCGTTCGGACAATTCCCTCACCGAAGTGCCAGAGCCAAATTCGGTTCGCCATCACCCGGGCTGTGAGCGGGTTTTCGTTTGATGTGATCCATTCGGCAAAGCCTGCCCGGCCACTGGTATTCTTGGGAGGGGCCGTTGTTTTTTTTCTGGCGATGAAGCGCAGATAACCGCGGGGGGCCAATTCGCCCTGTGTCATGTAATCGCCGCGGATGTGAACTTTCAGGTCCTCCACTTTTCCCTCCTTGACAGCCATTGCTTTTGGCACTTTGGGATATTCTTTTTCAGTTTCGCTGAGTTTTTTATCGAGATCTTTAAGTTCTGCCTGTTTCGCTTTAGTGAATAGTTTTTCGACATGCTTTGGCATTTTGAAGGGGCCGTTTTTGTCGTGGATCAAGGAGTGCAGTGAATCCCTTTCACGAGCTGCAGCAAAACGCGAACGGATGTTTTCGATTAGTTTTCCGTCGATTGGCTCGAGTGGGTTTTCGATATATTTACGCCATTCATTGAGGGGCGATTTTTTGTCTTTTGGGATCTGTTTCAGGTGTGCAATCCATTGTTGCGTGAAAGAGTTGTGGAGGTGAGCCAAGCCGTCCGCCGCCGGGAGATCAGGCTGATCATTGGGCAGAACCAAAAGTTTGTCGATGTGTGGTGTGGGAGTTCCCCAATCGAACTTGAGGACATTTGTTCCCACATTGAGTTGGAAGGTGCCTTCCCAAAACCATTTTTGAGAATCGGGATACCAAGTGCCGGTGACGCTGCCGGTTGCCATTTCATTGATCAGCTTGTCGTTGATGCTCAATTTACCTGGGCGCGAATCGGCAGCAGCGTAGCGCATATACAATGAGTATTTGCCGGCCTTTTCGTTTGGTAAATCGAACTCAACCTGAGTGGGGCCGCTGCTCAGCAAAACACCGATGCCATTGCCGTAGCCATCGAATGTTTTCAATCCATTGCCTCTAGCAAAATTTTCAGCCTCAATGAGCAGTATGCCCTTGGTTTTTTCTCTCGGTTGCTCTTCGAGTTCTTTGAGAGTGAATTGAATGTGGGCTTCTTTTCTCAGCTTTACCAAAGCACCGATAAGATAATCCGCTGCATTACTGCGGGCTTGAGCGGTGATGGATTTGGCGGATTTGGATTTGAGACTCTCAATTGCCTGCTTTTGTTTTTTTACCTCCTTGTCCACTAGTTCGCGTTTGGCGCGCAAATCTGCTGAGCCAAGTTCCACCTCGTGCCACTGGGCGACAACCTTGTGGTTATCCATCGTGTGGGTGCTTTTGAAAATGCCGGCAAGTGAATAGTAATCCCGAGTGGGGATCGGATCGAATTTGTGATCATGGCAGCGAGCGCAGCCAAGTGTCATCCCCATGAACGCTCGGCCGAGCGTGTCGAGTTGTTCATCGATGATATCCATTTCCATTTTCCGGCCGTCATCTTCAGCAAGCATCTTTGCGCCAACGCTTAGAAATCCCGTTGCAATCCGGCGAGAGTGCTGCGTCTCATCCGATTCGTTTTTGCCAAGAGGTAGTAGATCTCCCGCAATTTGCTCTTGGACAAAATGATTGTAAGGCTTGTCTTGATTAAGCGAATTAATGACGTAATTCCTATAACGAAAGGCGTTGACGTAGGCCAAGTTTTCATCGAGACCATTGCTGTCTGCATAACGCGCAACATCCAGCCAATGACGTCCCCATTTCTCACCGTAGTGCGGAGAGGCAAGCAGGCGTTCGACGATTTTGATGAACGCGTTGGATGATTTGTCGGTTAGGAAGGCTTCGGTTTCAGCAACTGTCGGTGGCAGTCCAATGAGGTCGTAGGTGGCACGGCGAATGAGGGTTCGCTTATCCGTAGCCGGGGCAGGGCGAAGATCGTTTTTTTCCAATTGTGATAGGATAAAGAAATCAGAATCCTCCCTTGGCCAAGCGCTGTTTTGAACGGCTGGCAACTTGGACTCGATTGGCTTCTGAAAGGACCAGAATTTTCTGGCCTCTTCTAAGTTGATTTCCTTCGCTTCGGCTTTGGCCAATTTCCCGTCACGTGGGTCGGGAGCACCCATCTCGATCCATCGTTTAAAGTCGGCGACAATCGGCTTGGGCAAGCGGTTCTTCGGCGGCATGACCAGTTCGGAATCAAGATAGCTAATTGCCCGATAAAGGTTGCTCTTATCCGGATTGCCCGGAACGACTGAAACCAAACCAGACTCGCCTTTGCCAAGGGTTCCTTCGCGCAAGTCGAGCCGCAGTTTGCCTTTGAGCTTCCCGTTTTGCTCCGCCTCGGCGGAGTGGCACTTGTAGCAATTCTCAACTAGGACAGGCCGGATTTTTTTCTCAAAAAAATCAGTCCTTTTCGCTGCTCTCATCGATGTCACCGGCATCGCCAGCGGGCCAATCACAAACGAAATACAAAGGGCTTTTGCGATGGGATGCGACAAGGGAAAAGGTGTTTGGCAGCCTGGCCGGGTTATTTCTCCACGATCCAGATGTTGCGGAACTGCAGCGGATTACTGTGGCCCTGTAGCCTGATCGGGCCGGGATTGCCCTCAGGACCGCCTCGGCTTCCGGGGCATTTACTGTCGATCTCAATGTTATCGTGGATGACGATGTCGTTTAGGCGGATCGTCAATCGGGTATTTTTGAGCTTTCTGCCGTCCTTCACGACGGCGTTGGTGAAATCGACATCGTAGGTCTGCCATTGCAGCGGTGGCAGGCAGGCATTCACGTCGCTGGCACGCTTGCTGTAAATGCCGCCGCACTCGTTGTTCAGCCCCTCGAGGCCAAAGGAGTCGAGCACCTGCACCTCGTAGTCGTCCACTTGGTAAAAGCCGCTATTGCCCCGGCCCTGGCCTCGGGCCGCGGGCTTGTATGGGAGCAGGAACTCGATGTGCATGTGGTAGTTGCTGAATTTGCGACTGGTACGGATGTCTTTCCCGTCCGTATTCAGCAAGCCGGTTTTGGCATCGACCCGGCCGCCCATCCATTCATTTTTATTACTGCCGTCAAATAATACGATGGCTCCCTCGGGAGATTTTTTGCCCAGCGTCCCGCTTTTGCGGACGACGCGCTCCAGGCGGAATGTTTCCCCGTCGGTGTAATGACCCTCGGCCACGCCGCTGTCGGTGATCATTCCAGCGGCTCGATGGCCTATCGGCGGGAACTTTCTCGTGGCGCTAAACTCATTGGCCAACTTGGCCAGGTAGCGATGTTTGCCCTCGGCGGCCGTAAATTCGCCGCGACTCTTCTTTACCGAGCCCTGGAGTAGCGACTTGTTTTTGCGGTCCCACCCCGCACCGGGCAGACCGCCGGGAAGGAGCACAGCCTGGAATTTACCTCCCCCAAGGGCGATTACCTGAGCGCCGAGCTTTTTGTTGCCGGAAGTTTTGCCGACGTATTCGCCCTGAATTTTAAAATCAACCGGAATCGTCGGGTCCGCCGGATTGGTCCACAACCCATTGGCGGCCTTCGTGGAGACCAGGCCAAGGGCCAGCGAGAAAAGAAACACAGTAGTTTTCATGGCAAACCGATAGCGAAAATCTACCTGTTTGGCCAAGCGGTGGGAAGTTCTTTGCGTCACTTCCGGCTGCCAAGCGGCCTCGCGCGGAGATTGCGGAATCGCACCACCCCGCCGGAGCCGTGATGCTGGATGCCGAACCGGCCCCGCAACGACTGGCGATCCTCTAGGTCGGAAACCAACCGGCCATTGATCCAGGTTTGAATCCGCGTCCCGACGGCTCGCACGCGGAATTTGTTCCACTTGTCATCACGGAACAATTCCCTATTTTTTTCCCTCATCGCAGTGGTTTGCTTCGCGCCCTTCGGAAACAGCCACCCGCCCAGCCCAATGCCGTAAACGCCGCCGTTTTTGCCGGCGGACTCGCGCTCGATCTCGCACTGGTAGCCCTTGGGCTTTTCGGTTTCGCCGAACAGCCGAAACCCCAGACCAGAGTTGAAATGGTCGTCTTTTGCGGCAGACTGTTCGGGAAGCTTCACCTCGGCCTCGACCTCGAAGTCGGCCATCTGCACATCCGAAACCACCCAGACGTTTGCCGTGGAGAAGAGATGCAACTCGCCGTTGACTGCCTCAAGTCGGTCCACCCGGCCGCGAGGCGTCCAGCCCTTGGCCGACTCACCGTCGAACAGTGCGACCCAGCCGCCCTTGGCCAAGGGAGCGGTGGCGGGGTGGAATCCGGCGACGTTCATCATGATGCGGTACAGGCCACCGCCGGCCGTGACGTACAGCACGTTGGCTTCCGCGCCGGTGCCGAAACAGCAGTTGGTTGGCAGTGTCTCGGTCGGGATATAGGCCAGCTCCAGGCCGCTGGCAGTGTAAATCACGATGCCGAAGCGGTTTGTCGAGCGCACGGCGGCATAGATGTTTCCCTGTACGTCGATGGTCATGCCATCGATGCCGGCTTCGGCGCCGAAATCGACGATTACTTTCTTTGGTCCCAAGCTGCCGTCGCCGTGAATCGTGAACGCGTTCAATGTCATTCGGCCATTCGTGGTGTTGTTATTCTCGGCGACGTAGAGCGTCGCGCCGTCTGGCGACAAGGCGATGCCGTTGGGTTTCTCGACTTGATCCGCGCCGATCGCCAGCTTCACAGAACCGTTCGCCGGGTTGTAACGGTAAACCGCCATTTGGTCCTGTTCCTCTTTTTCGTCGCCGACATAGCGCGGATCGCTGAAATAAATCATTCCGTCTGGCAAAATCACGAGGTCGTTGGGCGAGAGGTAGTGACCGCCGTTGAATTTGCCAGTGAGCACTTTAACTTTTCCGTTCGGCAAGATCTCGCACAGCGCCATGAGGCCGTTGTTCGCGCCGCAGCAGGCGATCAACCGCCCATCGCGGTCGAACATCAGCCCATTGCTCTTGCCGGAGGCCGAGCAGTGGACGGTGGTTTTGCGGGTCTTGGGATCAAACTTGTGAACCTGGCCGGAGGTGCCTTCGCCGCTGGGGATGTCGCTGAAATACACCGAGCCATCTGCTGCCACCGCGACGCCCTCGGTAAACTCGCCATCGTTCCACAGTTTCTCAAGTCGCGAACTTGATGGCAAAATGGATGGGTTGCCGCTCGGCTTTGTCGTCTCGGCTTTGACCAAGCGCACGGAGCAGGATAGAGCCAGCAGAAGGCAAATCAAAAAACGAATTGGCATGCGGAAAAACTGACAGGCCAAGCGCGCGGAGGCAAACTCGCAGCTAGCGTCACTCGGCTTTTGTCACTTGCCAGCGTTCGTTGAAAAAACCTGCCGCTGCGATGCAATCGGGGTTGCCGGCGTTGTATGGCCGGCGCATGTCCACCAGCGCCCAGTCGGGCAGTTTGGGGGTTTGTGTGGCATTGCTCGAGTGGCCAAACCGGCTGAAGGTGAAGCCTGAATTGAGCACAATGTACCGCTTGGGGTTGAGCGGGTTCGGAAAAATCAGAACCGGCGAGTGCGTTGCCGACTCCGCTTCCGCTTGGCCAAGCTGCAATGTCGTTTCGTTCCACGTGAGCGGTAGTTGATCGATGACGCGGGCGATGACTGAGTTGCTTTCCGGATCGCCCCAAAGGATGAGGTTGCAGTCGGCTATGTCTGCGCCGCTAATGTCGCCGTCGTCCTTGACGAGTGGCTTGGCGCGAAACTGAAGTTCCCAGTCGGACAGCGCCTGGCCAAGCTGCGCCTCGGTCCACTGGGCGGCCAGGCGGTTCATCGCCTGGCCGGTTGGTCGGACCATCAAAAACCGATCCATGAAGGCATCGTCGATCGGCCCCTGCAGGCCGGGGCGCTTGGCCAGGCCGGCGAATTCAAACCGGCCGACCGCCCGCCATTTGCCGAACGCCCTGACGAAGAGCGACTCCCACGAGCGGTCGGTGCGGACGCGTGCGCCGGCTAGTTTCTCACCATCGATGATGACTGTGGGTTGCCCGTTGGGTTGCAGCGGACAAAGTCCGGAGGGCATGGACAGGATTAGGCGCGAGACGTTGTCGGTGCTCGCCTCGACGAGTTCGTTGCTCGCTAGGCGCGCCTCTACGCGGGCCGGCTTCCAATGTTGCTCCAGGCCGTCGACGCCGACCCAGGCCTGCCGGGCGTAGCGTAGTGTCCGCGTAACCAGTCGCACTCCGATTGGCATCGGATTACGGCCGTTGGTGGCGACGGCGTTGATGCGCTCGTCGATTTCCGCCTTGGCTGCCGGGTGATATTTGTGGCCGGTGTCTGGGCCGATCACGTGGCGCAGGGCCAAGCCTTCGCTGGCGAGGTGGTCTTCCATGATCTGCGCGGCTTGCCTCTGTTTGTCGATCTCGCCGCTGTAGGCGACCGTGGCGGTGTTGAACAGGTTGCCCGCGTATTTTGTGGCGTCATAAAGTCCCCAAAGCGCCTGCTCGTACGCGGGGGGCATTGCATTTTTTTGGGCCAGGCCAAGGTACTGGAGGGACTCGGCAAAACCGGCCCCCGGTGCAACCGCCACCCAGTCGCCGGCGAAGTGGGCGCCCAGGTGCCAGCAGCCGCCCCCGCCCATTGAGAAGCCACGGATGCTCACCCGGTTGTCATCGACTGGATATTGTATTTTCGCGTGCGCGAGCGCTTCAAGCACGTCCGTCTCGCCGGCGAACTTGAACGCGTTGCAGAACCGGCCGTACGGGTGGAGGACGATCGTGTCTCGAGGGGTGAACTGCCCGGCGTTGGTGCGGCGTTGATGGATGAATTTGAGTTCGCTCAGCTTGTTGTCGCGACCGTGGAGCCAGACGTCTAGGCGTCGTTTGCGCCATGGGTCGGTGGAGACCGATTGCGGGATCACCAACCCATAAGGTTGCACCGAGTCGTCTAGCCGGGAGACATAGCCGCGCACGACCAGGCCGGTGACGCGTGTCCAAGGTGTCCTGCCGCTGGCCAATTGCGTGGCGCGTTCGCTGCCAGTGGCGAGCAATTCGCGGGCGGTTTCGAGTTCGCTCTGCCTGAAAAAGATTTGGTGTCTCAGGGCCCAGTCAACGGCCTTGTGATAGATCTGTATGTCGGGGAGGTAGCGGAGCAGCGGCGGTGTCTCGGCGTATCGCTTGGCCAGCGCGTCGATCCTCTGGCCAAGCGCTTCGGTTTGTTCGCGGAGTTGGGTGCGGACATCCGCGGCAAGCTCTATGCCGATGGCCGGCACGCGAGGGGTCTTGGCGACGAGCGGTTTGGCCGGTTCGTTCGCTTGGCCAAGCGCGGTGGCGGCGAGGCCAAGCGCCACGATGATGCTTGCCGGGATGCGGTGGGCCGTTGAAAAGTCAGTTGATTGGTTGGATGGCATCGCCATTTTTGATGGTCCCAGATTGAACAACAACGGCTAGGACGCCCTGTTTGTCGTTTGTCATGCGTTCGCGAAGACCGGGTGCGATCTTGTCCATCTTGTGGCAGGGATCACGCGGCGCGGCGATGTGTAGCACCGCCCCGCCGACGCGGACGACGCGGCCGGCCAGCGGCACAAGGTCGATGCCCTCGGTCTCTATGTTGGAGCGAACCCGGCCGGCAGCGATGTCGGGCAGGCCCAGTGCGATGGCGTGCTCGGCGATTTGCTCCCGTTCGATCAGGGTTACTTGCCGCTGGTTTGGCTGGTTGGTGGAGCGGGATTGGCGTTGCCAGTAGCGGGTGTTGCCGACGATGCCGGCGTCGGTCTCGACCGCGATAGAGTCTGCCGGCAGCATTGGTTCGCCCGCGACCGGCGGATGCACGTGCAGCGAGGCCACGCGGCCGCGCGGCTGATTTTCTGGATGGGCTGCCACGCGGCGGAGTGTGGCGGCAAAGCCGCCCGGGCGCAACCGGCGAGAGTCGTGGCGTTAGTTGAGGATGCGGTTGCCTTCGGAGAGGAAAATGCCCTTGAAATTCATCTCTAGCGCCTGTGGGTTCGTGGCTTTCTCGAGGGCCTCTTCCTTGGTGATGATGTCGTCCTTGACCAGTTGGAACAGGGACTGGTTGAAGTTTTGCATGCCATCGTCGGTGCCGGTCTCGATGGCAACGTGGAGTTTCTCGAGGCGGTTCTCGTTGATCAGCTTGGAGATAGTTGGTGTGTTGATCATGATCTCAATGGCAGGAATGACGTTGCCGTCCTTGCGCACGGTCATGCGCTGACAGATGATGGCCTTGAGGGTTCCGATCATCTGCTTGCGTACTGACTCGCGTTCATCAGCGGGAAAGAAATCAAGCGCACGGGAGATGGATTGCGGCGCATCGATGGTGTGCAAGGTGGACAGGACCAGATGGCCGGTGTCGGCCGCGCTCATCGCGGCGCGGAAGCTGACGGCATCGCGCATCTCGCCGATCATGATCACGTCGGGATCCTGACGCATGACATGCTTGAGGCTGTGTTGATACGATGGCGTGTCGAGGCCGATTTCACGCTGCTCGATGATGCAGTTGTTGTCTTCGAAGACGTACTCGACTGGATCTTCTATGGTGATGATGTGCCGCTTTTGAGTGGTGTTGATGTGATCGATCATCCCGGCGAGCGTGGTGGACTTCCCGCAGCCGGTTGTCCCGGCCACCAACACGATGCCCCGGTGCTCCTCGGCGATGGACTTGATGACCTCCGGCAGGCCAAGGCTGTCGATTTTAGGAACCTCAGCAATGACGTAGCGCATGGCGAGGCACCATTTGCCGAGATGTTGAAAGCAGTTCGTCCGGAATCTGCCAATGCCGGGAACGTGATAGGAAAAGTCGATTTCCCGGTCGTCATTCAGTTTCGTTTTGAACTGATGGGGAACAATGTTGTCGATGACGTTGCCCAGCCATTGCTCGTCCGGTTGCTGGTTCATCTCGGTCTCCACCAACTGGCTGCTGATGCGGTACACCACTGGTGCATCCGGCTTGATGTGGACGTCGGAAGCCCCACCTTCCACCGCGGTCTTCAGTATTTTGTGAAACAATTCCATCTCAATAGGGCGGGGGAGACAATCAGGAAAACTGCGGCCCGGCAAGCGTCAAAACAGCGCTTGGCCAAGCGGAGGGTTACCATTCAATAACGGCCGCGCCCCAGGTCAGCCCGGCGCCAAAGACGAGTAGCAGGATCAGGTCACCGCGTTTCACTTGCCCCTGCTCGACGGCTTCGTCCAGGGCGATGGCCACCGAGGCGGCGGAGGTGTTGCCGTAGCGCTGCAAATTGCTAAAGACCTGGTCTTCATGGGCACCCAAGCGGTCGCCCACGGCCTTGAGGATGCGCATGTTGGCCTGATGCGGGATGATGCACTTGATGCTGTCAATCTCAAGTTCGCATCGGGCCAGGGCCTCCCGGGCGGCGGTGGCCATCGCCGTGACGGCGTTCTTGAATACCTCCTGCCCGTCCATCCTGAGATAGTGCAGCCGGTCGGAGATGGATTGGCTCGAGGCCGGGTGCAGACATCCACCGCCTGGCTGAGAGAGGATCGACGCCTTCCGCCCGTCGGCCCCCATGCAGGCGGTCAGCAGGCCGTGCGTGTTTTCGCGGTTTTGCAGCACGGCGGCTCCCGCACCGTCGCCGAAGAGCACGCAGGTGTTGCGATCCTCCCAGTCCACGATGGAGGAGAGCTTCTCCGCGCCGATCACCAGCACGGTGTCGTACGTGCGGGACATGATGAACTGCTGCCCTATCTCGAGCGCGTAAACAAACCCAGAGCAGGCCGCCTCGATGTCGAAGGCCGCCGCATTGTGCGCGCCGAGTTTTTCCTGCACGAGACAGGCCGTGGCGGGGAAGGGCATATCCGGCGTGATGGTTGCCAGGATGATCAAATCGACATCGGCGGGATCGACCTCCGCACGGTCGAGGGCGCGCTTCGCTGCCCAGGTGGCCATGTCGGAGGTGTACTCGTCGTCAGCGGCGATGCGGCGCTCCCCGATGCCGGTGCGCGCGGTGATCCACTCGTCGGTTGTGTCCACCAATTTCTCGAGGTCAGCATTGGTCAGCACTTTTTCCGGCACGTAGGAGCCGACAGCGGAAATTGAGCAGGTGCGCCCAACGAAGTCGTGCTCGGCACGCGGATTCTTGATCGCGGGATTAGTCATGCCTGTGCAACGGCCGGCTCCGGCTTGGCTTCGGCCAGCCTGGCGTTGGCTTTGCCCACGGCGTCGATGATGTGCTCATTGATGTGATGATCCAGAGCCTCGACGGAGTGCTGCACCGCGTTGAGGATGGCCCGGGCGCTGGCTGAGCCGTGGCAGATGGTTACAATGCCGCTGACGCCCAGTAGAGGCGCGCCGCCGTAGCTTTCCGTATCGATCCGGTTTTTGAGGGAGCGAAACGCATTTTTGGAGAGGGCCGCGCCGATTTTCCGGATGGGCGTGGCGGTGAGTTCATCGCGCAGCCAGTCCATCATTCGCAGGGCCAGGCTCTCGCATGTCTTGAGGACGATGTTGCCGACAAAGCCGTTGCAGACCACGACATCGAGTTCCTCGCTGAACAGGTCGTGTCCCTCTACGTTGCCGACAAAATTCAGGTCGAGTGCCTGACAGAACTTGAAGGTCTCCTGCGTGAGGTCGTTGCCCTTGGCCTCCTCGGTGCCGATGCTCAACAGCCCCACCCTTGGCCGGCTCTTTCCGAGCACTTCCCGGGCGTAAATATCTCCCATGATTGCGTAGTGCATTAGATGCCGGGGCTTTCCCTCGACGTTCGCCCCGGCATCAAGCAGGACGAAGTTGCCAGTCTTGGTAGGCATCACAGTGGCGATGCCAGGGCGATCCACGCCGGGCAGGGTACGCAGCTTGATGGAGGCAGCCGCGACCAAGCCGCCAGTGTTCCCGGCGGAGAGGATAGCGTCGGCTTGGCCCTGCTTGACCAGGTCCATGGCCATGGCAATGGAGCAGTTTTTTTTGCGGCGCAATCCCTCGACTGGTTTTTCCTCCATCGAGAGCACCTCCGGCGAGTGCACCACCTCAATGCGCGCGGCGAGATGCCCCGCTTGGTCAAGCGCGGGGCGGATGGCGTCCTCGTCGCCGACGAGGTGCATTGTCCGAATGTGGTCGTGACGCCTGAGCGCCTGTAGTAGGCCGTCGATAATGACAGAACAACCGCCATCCCCGCCCATGACATCTGCCGCTATTCTCATGAAGAAACAGACGCGACCCGGCTGGCTGCGCCCTGGATTTGGGAATGAATCAGGCGCCGACCTCGACGCTGACGATCTGTTTGCCCTTGTAATGTCCGCACTCCGGGCAGGCGCGGTGGCGTTGGTAGCCCAGATGGTCGCACTGCGGGCAGTTGTCCAACTGCGGCGCGTGGAACTTGCTGTTGCTGGCACGGCGCTTTCGGACGCGGCTCTTGGATGATCTAATTTTCGGTACTGCCATAAAATTACTCCCCTATTAGAGGTTCAGATTGTCGAGTTTGGACCAAACAGAGGCTTCACTCGTTTTGCCTGAAGCCTCCGTGATTTTGAGTGGTTTGCTCTCACCCCAGGCCAATTTTGGGGATCCATCGCAACCGGGCTCGCACAACGGATGTTGCGGAAAAGCGAGAAAAGTATCTTCCCGCAGGTAAGGCGTCAAGTCTCCTGAATTGTTGATTAATTCTATTTTTTCATCCCCATTCAGTGGGAGTAGGCAGCTCCATCCCTGCAATTCCACGCGGTGTTCGAACGCCCGGAGGCACCGGGCGCATTCGCACTGGAGGCGCATGGTGATTTGGCCTTGCAGCAGAATATTGTCCCCGGCCCGCTCCGCCGTTAGATCGTAGTCCAGTGGTTCATCCGCCTCGACCAACTCGTCGAGCGTCTCCATGCCCAGTTCCTCCGGCGACAGCTCTCCCTTGAGCTGGACGGGGCCGTTGGCCAGGGCTTCAATGTTCAGTAGGAGTGGCACGTTGTCGACGGGGTTACACGGCGCGCTTGGCCGAGTGAATTGGACAGCGGTCCGGCCGAAGAGTTCAATTTGCGCCCGCTTGGGCAAGCTTCCCCGCCAGCGCCTCCTTGACCTCGGGGGTGACAAACGCGGAGACGTCGCCGCCCAGTGTGGCAATCTCCTTGACTAGATGCGAGCTGAGGAAGGAGTACGAGGCCCGAGGCATCATGAAAAGCGTTTCCACCTTCTCGTTGAGGCTGCGATTCATCAGCGCCATTTGAAACTCGTATTCAAAGTCTGACAACGCCCGCAGCCCACGGATCACTGCATGGCCGGACTGTTGCTCCACGTATTCCACGAGCAACCCCTCGAATATGTCCACCGACACGTTGGAAAGGTTGGCGATGGAATGCTCAATCAGCGTCTTTCGCTCGGCCGGGCTGAACAGCGCCTGCTTTTCCCCGTTACGCGCTACAGCCACTATCACACTGTCGAACAAACGGGCCGCCCGCTGGATGACATCGAGGTGGCCGTTGGTCAGGGGATCGAAGCTGCCGGGATAAATGACCGTTTTCAAGGGCG